>JACCDO012438343.1_pt1 | contig 102839 bp, 105 predicted proteins | sample 7446101 | NCBI WGS metagenome assembly JACCDO01 (sample SAMN15323440, study PRJNA562643) | freshwater metagenome | isolation source: river surface water | place: USA:Blue River Watershed | collected 2017-08-16
AGATCCCTAAGATTTCTAAGATTTATAAATATGTAGATGATCCGTCATCCGCCAAACCTAAGAGTTACATAGACGAACCACGCGAAACTGAGCCACGCAAAGATGAACCACAAACAGAGGAGGATAAAATTCTTAACCAGCTAGGTAATAAAATGTTATTCAATGATAATGATATGCTTAAACAAAAAATAGATACGTTAGAGGCGGAAGTAGCGAAACTGGCGGCTGATCAAAAAAAGATGTTTACTGTTATCAAGCGTATGTACACTAATATGTATCAGAACTCCGCACTTTCGGCCGAATAATATGATACTTTTGCTATTTTACCTAGCGGCGGCGGTTCTATCACAAAATATTCTTTACCGTTAGTTGTTATTTGGGGAGTCCCAAATTTATTGTAGTGGCTGTTTTTTAATAATAAGTCAAATCGCAACACATTTTCTAGCTCTCTAATTGTCGCTACTGTCATGTTTTGATATGTGCTTATTAGCGACATGTTTAACTTTTTTTGGTATTTAATAATAAATTCATCCGTCAATTCTTGGTATCTGGAAACATTGGCCCAATGTACGTATAAAGCAAACTGACTTATAAATTTCGTAGACAGTTGCTGTTTTTTACATATTATCTCCCAGTCTACGTAATTGCGCGCAATACTTATTGTAGACTCGGCCAGCTTTTTTTTGCTAGCAATTATCCAGTTAATTGCGTGTAGTTTTGTTTTTGCAATATGGTCCGTTATTGTCTGGTACTTTGAAATGTGCACAGAATTGAATTTATCCCAATAAAGTAGAAGTGCATGTTCGGGCAATTTTATATTTTTGCATACCCATTTCCAATCGATCATGTAAGCAAATTTGCTGATAAACTCAAGTGTATAGTATCGACGCTTCATGTATATGTCGTAAAACAGATGCTGATGCTCGTTAATCTTGTCTTTTACACTTATTAAATCGTCTATGTTTTTGGGATGCTTGTTTTTAAGAAAAATAGACCAATTTATGCGCTCCTTGTGTTTGCGAAGAAATAAGCCACTTAAATTATGCGTAGATATCATATCCCAGTCAACTAAATTAGGCATGGAGTCAACTTGCTCGGGTAATAGAGCAAATTTGTGTATTGTGTCTTTTGGCAGGAAACGGCCGAGTCGCCATGTAATGTTTTTATTGGGTAGTCCAAAAAACACCGGGACATATTTATTAAATTCCTCGTAGTCCGCTAGTGCGGGTGGTTGTGCTCTCATTAGAAATAGAAATAAGCTACAGCGATCGAAATCCATGTATATTCAATCAAAAAAAGAATTTATGGTGTAATTTACTACTTTACAGTGGCACGGACGGAACAGGCTCGGCGGGAAGCGCGCCAGTTCTGGCCGCATCGTGCGCGTCTTTGACAAATGTAGGAGCTTCGGCTTGAGAATAGAATTGATCCTTAGTAAGCTCTAGGCCGCCCTTTGCGATGCGCCATACGGGGACCTCAATTGCGTCATCGGGAGCATCTTCGTCGACCATGTCGCCTAGATATTTGGCGCCCATCTTAGTAAGCTCGGAGTTCTCTTCGACCCATTTCTTAAAGTTCTCAGAATCGGGTCCAACTTCAGCCACATTCTTGGCCTTTTCCTTTTCTACTCGTTTGGCCATAAGATCCTGACCCAGACGCTCGTCGCGTTCGATTTGCTTAATCATTTCTTCCAAAATGATAGTATTCTTGTTATAGAAGTTGACGGACTCACGTTGCTTCTTAAATGAGTCAAAGAAGTTCCATTTACCCGTTTCTACAGTGAATACTTCGGCAATAACTTCGTCGGCGTGTTGTTTCTTAAATAGTTCGGCTTCTTCGCGGGTGTCTTTTACGCAATAGGGATTAATGGCTAGCTCAAATTCGGGCTTCTCGCAAAACAGTGCTAGCACGGCTTCGCGGAGCTCCTCGAAGTTTTCGGTGTGGTACATCTTAAAGCGGCCAAAGATATCATGTGGTGGAATCATATTCGTTACGGTAGAAGTAACCGATGGGTCTTTCATGTTATTTGCTTCGATGGGTGTAGGATCCGTGGGCGCTACCGGAGTTGGTGGCGGAACGTCTACCGGAACTTCGCGGATAACTTCGCGGATCTTACCATTACGCGATTTAATGACGCGCTTGACCTTTTTAGTCTTAATTCCTCTGATAGAGTCATTAAGGGCTTTCTCATTACGAAAGTCGGCGTCGCGGCGACATAGATGAGAAACCGCAATACGGGCCGCCATTGTATCTAGCGGCTTGCGATTTTCATCCTTGTAATTAGGGCGGTATGAAGATCTAACGTGCTCGTCGGGGTTGAATTGAAAAATCTCTTCGAGGAATTCTTTAACTACGACTCTCTTAGCCATCCAGTTACGGTTAAATTCGTAGTCTTTAATTACCTTAGTATTATTTTTGTCAAAAGCGAGCTGTGGGGTATCTAGCAATTCTGGCTTTTCTAGATACTCGTAAACGGAAACGACAGGCACTCCGGCTGGCACCTTCCATTCGTCGCACATACGGTTAAGAAAGCCGACCATCGCGGTAGTAATAAATTTCTTCCAATACTCATGGGTAATCTGCGTAATAGAGAAATTAATAAACTTTTCCGATCCGGCGATAGTGCGGCCATAGGGGTTAAGGCGTTTTCTCATTTCCAATACCTTATCTTGGTCCAATTTTGATAGGTCCTCATTACTAAGTGCTTTAAGATACAAATCAATACGTTCGGCAGTGCTAAGTTCCCGTTGCTCACCCTGTAGAGGATTGGCGCTACTAAGATCAACCGCAGATGACTTTTGTGCTTTGCCGGATTTTTTAACACTATTAGACATAGAGAAAAATGTTAGTATATATTTTTAGCTAATCAAGTTTAGATTAAAAAACCATGACATCTACACTTGATAATATATGCGCAAATATCGATGCCCGATTTGAATCTTTAGCTGAAATACTCAATATTTATGACAAATACGAACTTGACAAAGATGATGTTGACTTATTAAATTCCGCGGTACGTGCGTTAAACAATATCAAGAGTACGTATCGCGCCGAAACGCTCGAAATACTAACTAATTTTTACAACACGGATGCAGATGGCGTTAAAAAGAAGGCACACACTCAGTTTATTAAAGTGTTTCATTCGAGTAATATTATTGGCGAATTACATAGAATATACTCAATATGCCAGCGATTTAGAAAAATATATAAGCTGGACGAGCCGGGATTATCAGAATTAATAAAAACGTATGAACGCTCAGTAGTAGACGAAACATTTGCTAGTACGAAATCCAACATTTGCCCGATATGCGACATTCCGTATACTATAGAAGAAAAGACGGCAGAATACTTATGTACTGAATGTGGACGACTTGAAAAAATGTATGGAGTGGTGTTTGAAGATGATCAGTTTTTTTATCAAGAAGGGCAAAGAACCAAGCACGGCAAATACGACCCTGTTAAGCACGCTAAAGCATGGCTCGACCGCATCCAGGCGAAGGAGATGACCGAAATTCCGGTTAGTATAATTAATGCCATTAAGACATGTATTAAGCGCGATTGTTTATGGGTAGATTCGATAACCTGCGATAATATCCGCGGCTACTTGAAACAACTTAAGAAAACAAGTTATAACAACCACGTGCCGCTTATTAGACGGTTAGCAACAAACATAGAGCCTGACCAATTAACAGAACACGAATCCCAGCTAGTGTATATGTATATCGGCATTGTCATCCAAGTGTATACTATTATTAAGAATGACCCGAACTGCCCATACCTGCCATTTTTCATTTACAAAATCATTGAGCAAATTCTTAAAAAGCCCAAAAACGCAACCCGGCGAAAAAACATATTAAGTTGCATTCATTTGCAGTCTAGAGTTACGCTTGTTGAAAACGACCGTTTGTGGTTTATGATTTGTGATTACATACCTGAGTTCAGTAAATTGCCCACAAATGGCGGCAAAAGATAATGTATTAAAAATTAGGCACTTATGATAATAAAATGTATCTTTGTTTAGAGAGAAACGGCACCGAGTTATGGGTTGAGCCGCAAGGCCGCAGTTTGTATGCAATAGCCACTTTGTATCAGCGCGGTAATACGGTAGACTTTAAATTTATTAACAATAAACTACTGATTAAATTATACAACAGACATAAGTATGTGTTTTCTGTGGGCAAAAAATATAATCTGTTTTTAGAATGCGACAACATGCGGAACCTGCAGATCACGCTAAAGTTCGACAAAGGGGACTATGTCGCGGAAATGTACTACAACGAAATAGATACTATTAAATCAGAAACATGGAAGATTTTACAGCCTAGGGGTGTGCCGGAATGCCCTATGCTAGAAATATGCGAAAACCATTGGTATGCCCCGGATCCCGCTGACTCTGTTGAAGAATCTGATTTAGACTTAGATTCAAACTCAGATTCCGAAGAAGACCACAATAACTTATGTGAAAATTGAATATTTAGTTCTGAAGTATAATTGAGAATGCCCCGCCAGTTTAGAATTCCTTTGACCCGTGTTTCCTTGAATAGACCGGCGTTTAATTCCGGTAATTTAAAATGGAAATCTACACCCAATAAGTCAGTATTTACGGCTGAAATGCTAAACGCTCTTAAAAGAGAGGATAAGGAAGATAACGTGTTCTATTTTACAATTGGCGCTATGACGATAGTATCATTAGTATGTGCGACTTATGCGTCAACACATCGGTAGATCTTTTTTTGAAAAGTGAATTTCTATACAAGTATAAAAAGAAATGCTTCGCTTGTTTAGACTTCCGCTAAAGCGCACTACCAGGCTATTTTCGTCACTTCCTAACTCTTTCGATCATGTAAAGCCAGAAGTTCGCAAAACAATCGACGAGATGGACATAGAAACTCTACGACGTGTACATAAAATAGTATCGGAAGAAAACGCTATCAAAGATAAACTAATTAGTGACCAAATAGAACTTAAGCGACATTTATTTAGACATTGCAGCAATGAAAACGGCAATGCTGATATTATAGAGGCAGTAGCTAAAGACGAACGGAATATCAAGAAAGCACAAGCCATTTGTATAGGGCTTGTTGGACTTGTAGCACTTTATATCATTAATGACGCTTATTGTTCAGATGGTCCAGAAGACGATTATGATATCTGAGTAAGCCTATTTTTTAAAATGTGAATTTCTATACAAGTATAAAAAGAAATGACGGATTCAATTAACAAAAAAATCAACGCTCAAGTTGATTTTCTTAATAACTGTTTAGATATGCCGCTGACTAAAGAACTGTGCGTAAGCGGATATCAAAAAGATAGCTTCTGCAGAAAAAAGTACGAAATCGATCATAAAGATAAAGTATCTCAATATGTAAATTGCGATTATCCAAAGCCAGACCGTTGGGGTCGTATAAATCAGAATGAATCACCAAAGTTTTACAACAATTACCATGCTACGCTAGAACGTGTAAAACATACATCATGCATTGAACGATGCCATCAAGTTCTTAACGTAGATTGCGATTTTGGACTTTGTGACAAAAATAATTGTAATGAATTTTGCGAGAAAAACAATAACGTCTTTCCATTGTAGCGCTTTATAAAAAATTGATTTTTTTCTTTTGTAATATAAAATGGAGCTTATCGTCGAAGGAATTCCTATAATTATGACTGTATCGCCGGCTACAGATGACGATGACCCTCGCCTAATTGCTACTATAAAAGACTCTGAAGTAGTGTATAGTTGCTCTTTAGCCCCGCGGCTAAGTAAGCATTTATACGTGAAAAATAGCATATATGAGTCTTTACGAAAAATAATTGCAAGTAAAGATACACATCTAATGTCTGCTAAATTTACGAATAACAGGTACGATACGTTAAAAGTCGATACGTTCTATTATTTTGAATCCGCCCCGCGTGAATTTACACGCGATTGTCCTCTTGAAAAACAAGTATCATATCAACAAATCAGGAGTGCGATTGTAAAATATAAAAACGCAGAGCGCGCTGCTAGCAATCATAAATTGCTAGAACGCATTGAAAATTTGATGACATGTATGGAAAAGCTGACAGAACGAGTCGCTGCGTTAGAGGCTCAAATTTCTGAAAAGTGAATATTTTTTTGAAATAAAAAAGAAATGGAAATTACTGTAGATGGCATCCAGTTTATTATTAATGTGGAGCCAACTAGTTCAAATGGTTGGCCTAAAATTATTGCAACAGTAAAAGGGTTAGATATCACATACCACTGTGTGTTCACTACGCAATATAATGGCAGTGACTCAACGAAAGATGTCTATACGTATATGCGCGACACGATTACAAACAACGATAAACATTTATTAACCGCTACGTTCAATAATATTTATTGCTCCGAGTTATTGGTAACTTTGACTATCATTAAAGATAACGAAACTAATCAGTATGAGTTTACATGTAAGAATGATAGAAATACGTGGAAATTTATAAAAGAAACAGTTGATAACAATAAGAGAGTCGCCGAACTCAAAGAGATTAAGAAATGGAACATTAGGTTACTTAAATGTATGGAAAAGCTATCCTTGCGAATCGCCGCTTTGGAAACACGGATTAAGTAAGCCTATTTTTTTGAAATGTGAATTTCTATACAATTATAAAAAGAAAATGGAACTTACCATAGAAGACATTCCAATAATTATAAATGTACTGCCTGCTAAAGGCGACAATAAACCTCACTTAATTGCTACTATAAAAGACTCCGATATAGTGTATAGTTGTTCTTTATATAAATGGTTAAGTAAAACATTAGAGGTTACAAATAATATATATGAGTCTTTACGCAAAATAATTGCAAGTAAAGATACACATCTAATGTCTGCTAAATTTACGGATAACAATTACACTACGTTAAAAGTCGAAACGTTCTATTATCTTGAAAATTCCACACTCAGATTTACCAGCGATTGCTATGCCAATATATCTGCACATTTTCAATTACAACCCACAATCGAAAAATATAAAAAAGCCGCAGCCAATTCTAGTAACAGTAAGTTGCTAGAACTCATTGAAAAGCTGACAGAACGAGTCGCTGCGTTAGAGGCTCAAATTTCTGAAAAGTGAATATTTTTTTGAAATTAAAAAGAAATGGCACAACAACCAGAATGGACTATGACGACTGCTGAAAACATAACATTCACAATGAAAATAATAGATGGCTATTTATACGCAACTAGCGACAAACCTAGCGCTTGGTTTGCCGGAAAAATTCCAGATGCAATGTCAAATATAATTTTAGATAAATCTAGAAGAGCAGCTCTTAAATTTTCGCACAATGTGTACGATAAATTAGAGTACACCGTAACACAATCTACTTCTCCAAATAGTTCTTCTTCATACATTTGCATACTAAAAGCGGATCCATTAAAAAGAGCGCCTAATATGGACATCAAAAATAAAACACAAGACCAGCTTCTTCTTATAGTGACAAGCGAGCAGTGGCAAGAATTAAGAATCGAGCACCATTTGCAAAAGATAGAACTAACTAAGGAACAGGAAAAAAACAGGACACTTAAAATCCTGTTAACTAACGCGTTACACGTCGCTAATTCTTAAGTACACTCTTTTTTTGAAAAGTGAATATTTTTTGAAATAAAAAAGAAATGGAACTTACCGTCGACGGCATCCAGTTTATTATTAATGTGGAGCCAGCTGGCTCCGATGGAGTTCCTGAAATTGTAGCAAAGGTAAAAGGATTAACTATAGAATACCGCCATAAGTTTCTAGCGCTGTACAAGGGCATTGACGCAACGGCAGAGGTCTATACGTATATGCGCGACATAATTACAAACAATGATAAACATTTATTAACTGCTGTATTTAATGATAGTTATTGCTCCGAGTTATTGGTAACTTTAACTTTCATTAAAGAGAATGAAACTAATCAGTATAGGTTTACATGTAGGAATGTGGGAAATACGTGGAAGTTTATAAAAGAAACAGTTGATAGCAATAAGAGAGCCGCTGAACTCATAGAGATCAAGGAACAAAACATTAAGCTACTAAAATGCATGGAAACGCTAACAGAACGTATTACTGCGCTAGAAACGCGGATTAAGTAATTTTTTTACGAAAAGTGAAAATTCTTAATAAATAACAGCAAGATGCAGTATCTGTCGTATGCTGATCTACATGTGCGGCAATTGTTAATATCTTTGAAGAAAAAGAAAAAACTACAAGTAAATGACGACAAAATCAAAATTAAAAAATACAAAATACCGCACAACCTTATCGCGTATACACTGCTTAAATTTGTACCGTTTCACGAAATAGACACTTATATATCTTATTTTGATGTTACACCAGCCCAGCATGCAAATATAAGATATAAGATATACAATAGCCGTTTAATATCAACTGTAACCGCGCAAGGAACTATCGAATTTCGTATAGATGGACGATTGCATCGCTGCGATGGTCCAGCTGTAATACATGCCAATGGCTCTCAGTTTTGGTACTATGATGGTCAAATACATCGTTGCGATGGACCGGCAATAGAATACGCAAATGGCGACTTATATTGGTACCAACACAACTTACGTCATCGTTTGAAGGGGCCAGCTATTACACATGCTAATGGCGCAGAGTGTTATTACATCAACGGCGTTTTGCAACCATTTCAATTGTCAGATGAAATGATGGAATTGATAGATAGTTATCTTAAAAAAGAGAAAATCAAAAAAGCGGTGTCAAATCGACAGCTTAGTGTAATTATAATTGCGGGGCTAACGAGCAACATGCCCCTGGACTTATTTAAGCGAGTATTAAATATAGTCGGCACATCTTGTGTTGTAACAGAGTATGAAAGTATTAAAAAATACCTGAAATATTCTGATAAAACATTACATATTATTGATTACTTAGGGCGTAAACTACTAGATTATGTTAAGTTTACGAATGATGAACGAATATTAGATTACCTTATGTACAAAGCTATAATATTTGGTCCAGAAATTTTGCTTGTTGCGTTAATCGACAGATATAATAATCTAAATAAAGCAGCACTTGCTAAATTTCACTCATATATAATTGATATATTTTCCACGCATGTTATCGAGCTTTTTAATAAGCATGACAAGTCATTTGTTGTTGAGACTAAGCTAACTGCTGATCAACTGCAGCAATATAAATATTTACTACGCATATGGCATGATAGTCTAGCGCATTACTACATGTAATTATGCGCCAGTCGCATATTCAATCTTTTTTGTGTATAAGTCAGAAAAAAATTGATTTTATTTAAATTTCTAAACAACGACGCAATAGATTTAGCTAAATGAGTTCTCCTCTAGTTCAATTCAATATCTGTTGTGTTGTATTTAATGGTACACAACCAGCGCCTAATACACCTCCTATAGCACGGTATACAGTATTGGATGCTACTGGCTTAACGCTGACGTATTATCATTTTAATAAGTCGTGTAGTTCTAATAATTCGGATACTTTTGATACTTTTGATACTCTTAACTGTCAGGTTAGCGACAACATACAGGGCAAATCCACCCAAAAAAAAGATAACAATGGTATATTCAATGATGAATTTATACATAAGTCTGTAAGATATGCAAATGCTATGAGCATGTATATCGAGGGTGTCGAACTGCGCACAACACGCATGTTACTGGCAGCAGGCTTCCCGGCATCTCGGTGCATTATAGTTAATGACCAAATAAAAGATGCTTCGATAATACCAACCGGCGCTAACTTTAAACAAGGAGCCAGTTTTTCCAAGGCTATTGACTTGCTTACGCCTTATCAGCTTGATAACCTGCGAGTTGTTTGGTACGATGGTTGTAATACAGTGTTGGGCAATGTTGCTGACCGAAAGCACCATCCAAACAAGGACATCTTTAAGCTCTTATCCAAAATGAAGAATGACTTCACTCTCTTTGTTACTTATGCTATGAGAACTAATCTCCGCAAAGATCGTGTGCGCAAGGCACTTAAAGGACTGAACACTGACGACTCGGAAACAGATGTCGAGGACTATAAATTACATCCTTTAAAGAAGTGCAAGCAGTTGATGGGCGCCATTAATAAGCGTCAAAAAAGAGCCGATAGATTGCGCCAACTAAACACTAAAATTCATGAGGCCTTGTACGCACTTGATCGTCGTAGCATGAAAGAAAAACAGATAGCTATAATCACTAAGACTATTGAAATGGCCAAGTACAACATCAAAGAAAGTCCCACAGTTATTAAATACAAGAGTCAAGACGAAAAAAAAGGCACAAATATGGTTTTCATTAAATTTGAACTTATAAAAATTACATAGATGCCAGCTCTTGATTACACTTGTCGATTTCGGCTTGCAGGCGTTCGATTTCGTCGTCGTATTTCTTGAAGATTAGACGACTTGTTTCGAAACCAATTCCAGTGCCTCCATTGTTGTAGCTTTCAAGATCGATGTTGTTCCATTCTCTCCATTTTTCTTTGCAGGTGTTGAGTTCGGCGGTGTATTTAGCGAGACGGGCGGCAATTTCGGTTGACTTAGACGAAGACATATTGTTGAGTACATATAAGCAATAAAAAATCATTTTTTTAAAATGTGAATTTTTATATCATAAAAAACAATGGAGTTTACCGTGTCTAATGTGCCATTTATACTAACAGTTAAAGCAAACGAAAATTCATATACATTAACTGCATGTGTCAAAGATACAAATATCGAATATAAGTCTACGTGGTTCGGGGCAGTTGATGATATTTCCGCAAGCGCTATTTATTATCGCTTAAAGGCGATTATCTCTACAAATGAGGTGCATTTATTAATGAAAGTGTCATTTATAGATGTATTGTGTAGTAAATTAGCAATTGCTATACGAATGAACGAAGAAAAGCAAATAACTTTTTATGCAGTGTGTGATTCGTATATAGCTACCTGGCTGGTTAAGTCTATTGTTGACAAACATGACATTGACACTAAACTACAAACAATATTGGATCGCGTTTCTAAGCAAATTTGATTTTTTTGTACATCACAAAAGAATGTCTGCCAAAATCGTGTTAATTACATATAAAAATTTGGAATTTATATGCCAATTTGAAGAGACACGAGTTATGATTAAAAACGACATTCTAGGCAGCGCGTTCTCGGCCAACTATTCCGATGGAAAGTGGAAAGCAAACAAATATATAAACAGGCACAGCAAAAAAAGAAGAAACATTGTATTTAGTCTGTACGAGGATCATATAGATAATTTCAGATTAAGTTTTGCAGATAATTACACTACTGCTAAAATTATTATAGATCTAAAAGGGTATCGAGACTACGTTGGTACTTTTGTGTTAAATGCACAACTAGATATAACATCGGTTACATGCAATATAAGTAAGTTATATAAACAATCACAAGCACTGGCTATTAGATATTATATAGAAAGATGCGAAACCAATAAACGGTTAGACGAAATAACCGACAAATTTAATGACTTGTGTCAACTTCTTGCCACTCATGTAAAGCAGTTAAAGCTGAACAATAAATAAATATATAAAATGTCGTTGATCGATGTAAATGAGCTGATGTTTGCTATTTCCTTGACGGGCGAAACATTGCTTACCAATAATCGCATTGTCGCACATATAGGACAGTTAGGAATTAAATATAGTAAAAATATAAAATACGGAATTTACCCTGATTATATTAAGGATATAAATAAAGTGTTAAAACGCGCGATAGAAGAAAACGCGCCATCTAAAGTCGAGTTTACTGATACGTCGCGTAAAAATATAAAAATAACAATTGATTTGTCAACATACACATATTCGGGCGACGAGTATATTATTATATTAGATATGGAGACGCCACCTGATGAATTCGTGTCTTACTCTGCATTTCAAAAAGAAAGGATCAATAATTATCTACTTCACTTACAGCACTGCAACCAAATTAAACAGTTGACTAGACATGTGTCTTATTTGGAAAGGCTGCATACTAAAAAAGAATTTAAAATGCGGCCGAATGCAGATATTCTTAATTTAGGAGATATCGCATAATTACCGCGACAGTTATAAGAACCATAAACCACCATAAATTAGTATGGGAGTCATTGCGTTTAGTGGTTTCTAAATTTATACTACTCTCAAGCTTAAGTATTTCTTTTTTTGTGTTTTGCAGAGTCGCATATATGGCGTTAATATGGTTAGAGGTATCGTATTTTAAATACCTCAACTTGTCTAAATGATTAACGGTGATTTTTATAATCAAATCTCTATTTTCCGCCAATTTGCGTTCTAATTGTTTATTTTTTCCCTTTAGTGACTTTACAGCCTTTTTCAATTGTTCTATTTCGTTTACGGGTTCATCCAACGGTTTGTCCAAATCAAGTTCTGGTATTTGATCCATTCTTTTATATGTGTTATAAATTCAGTTTTTATATAAAAAATTATATTTTAACATAATAATCCAAAGTGAGATGCGGTATAGATACTAAAACCTCACTAGTGCGGTTGATCGGGTATGGGCTGACAAACTGCGGCGGGTTGCGCTTTTCGGGCATTACCATTGCGCGACTACTTAACATGTGGTATACTACTTTAGTTGTGTTTGAAGGTTTGACTTTCTCATTTTCCGCGATTATCCGCAAATATTCCGTTAATGTTTTTTTCGACTCTTGGAGTAGGTGTTTTAGGTTCTCGTCGCCCATATATGCGGAACGCAGTTCGCTCGAAAACACATATGTATGGTCCGGGTCTACTCTAATAAAGGCGCAATGGTCCGGATCTATTAGCTCGCCATAAGAGCTGGCTATTTCGGTTTCCACCGATGTGTAATCAATTTCTCTAGAATAATAAGGGGCCCGGAAGAATATGTGTGGATGAAATACTGAACGGTTTATGTCGATGCCTTCTTTCTTAAGTTGCTGACCGGACTTGATTCCTGTTTTCTTAATATCAGGACATTGATAGCGCGAAAACAGAAGTACCCCTTTCTTTTCGGTAGGCGCTAAAATGCGTACCAATGCGTCTTGGTATTTAATAGACATAGTTGTATACATATTGACGGGAATTCATTTTTTTCACCACCTGAGATATAAAATAAAACACTATTAGGACGATTATAATCGCTACTATTATGTATATTAATAGATCACACATATCACACATATCAATAGCGCCTCCGGTAACTGGCGAACTTGCCAATGTAATTTCTTTTAGTATATCATCGCGCTTTTGGGTATATTTACCATATGCGGCCGTATATTCAGCATTTATAGGAGTCATCTTATTATGTAACGTAGCAAGTTTGTTTTCTAGATCAAGCACCTTTGCTTTAAGCTGTGTTGCGTCTTTCCCCTCTTGTTCAAGCGCATAAATTGCTTCTTCTAACTCTTGCTTGTGGTTATAAGTAGTCTGCCCTTCTTCTTTAATTGCAGTTAACTCAGAAACTAGTGTTTTCATATTTGCGTTATACTCTAGTAATAATTGCACTAGAGCCTTTTTAAGATTCAGCGCTGGATCAGTAGCCTTTACATTATAGTATAAATTTTGATCTGCGTAAATTGGGTATCCATACATAACCTCATCAGATGTACTGCTATATTTTTTGTCAATTAATCGTTTCTGATATACTTGTAACCCCATTGCTTTTATAGAACTATGCTCATATTTTTGGATGCTAGTTGGTACTTCCAATACATTAGTACCATCTTTAAAATCTTTAAATGACGCGCTCTTATTATCACTTATTAAATCTATTATATCATATGTAGGTATTTCTAGTATTGTTTGGAGTTCCCATTTAGGAGTAAAAAGATACCGAATATCATCTATGAAATACCAATAATAATCACTCTGCTGTTTTATAATAGGCAGTTTGTCGCCAAATATGTTATCAACTTGTTCGGATGTATATTTTTTGAGTACTTGCTGATTTAAAATACACATAGCAACAAGCCGCAATGCATGAAGTGATATATTTGCGCCTTTTATGGCGTTAATAACAATTATTACCATTTCTGCATTTATTTTTTTCGTGTTAATTAAAAAATCAGATATAGTGTGGTATATGGCATCCTCATTTTTCATATTTATGGCCTTATCAAATAAGTCTACATTTAACCCATAGTCGGCGTAGGTGTTTATGTTATTGTCTGTTAGTATAACCTGTGTTTCGGTAACGGGGTCTCCTAATAGTTCGTATATATTTTTAATGATGTGCAGTATAGATATATTATGACTATACCCGGCGCAAATCCATATTAGCGGGGACTGATCATATAAGTCTAATATTTTTTGTACAGCTATGAAATCAGTCATAAGTGTTATACATTGGTTAGACACTAAATAACCATTGTTCTGTGATATGAGTTTATTTTCTGGAACGGCGTCAACTAACGCGGCTGCCTGAGTTATTATATCAGTAATTTGGGACCACTGCACCTCTACATTTTTTGTTTGCAACCATTTAACGACTCGATACACAAAATTTTTATACACAAAATCATACATAGACAACACGTACTGAACAACATCATGCCTTATTTGTTTATTCGGCGATGCTAATACCTTTATTGGGTTATCACTAATATCAAGTAATGTATTGTAATCATGACTGGGATCTACCCGATGCTTAAGTAAATTGTACACGTTGTCGGTATCTTTCGATATTGTAATAAATTTAGAAAATGCATCAGGTATCTGCGGTAAATCGGTTATTTTTTTAGGATCCGCCACAAATGGTACATTCATGGCCGGTATTGGGCGTATCGTATTATTTTGTACGAAATTAGCAATGTAAGACTCTATTTCTTTATTTGTGTCAGGGTCCCAAGGTCCTACGATGGGCATAAAACTTTCTCGGACATCATCGGCGGATACAATGCGGGTTTTGTCAAAGAATCGCGGTATTACGCTTTTAGAGCAGCTTTCCTCCCACAGATATGTATCTTCTACAATGACATAGCTATTTGGGCCCTGCAGTTTATTAGTATTAAGGTAATTATGGAACGCGTCGATTTGGTTAATGTCGTATATGGCATGTATCTCACCAACGGAGAATATTTTTAACTTTGTATTTTCTACCGTATGCAAATATTTAATACCCGAGAAAGTTTTAGGCGCGTTATGTAGATCTACGCTCGGTGGAGTACCACCCCCAGTTTTAAATAAGTTCATTGTGTATATATGTACAACCAAAAAAAATAACAAATCTAAAAAGGAGCCTGCCTTTTTAACTTAATACCATGCTGTACAATGTGTCATGTAGATTAACTTCCGAATCTTCTGAATCTTTGCGCAACATATCGCCATAGTCCACATGCATTTTACGCCCGGAATACTCTTTAGCTTCCGGTTTTTGGCGCCTTCCAGGTAGCGCAAATTCTTGCATATCGGCGTCATTTACGGTTGATGATACAGTGGTGTTTTTCATCTTTCTCGTATTAACCAACCTCTTTTGCGTTTCTTTTGAATTTTTAGCAAACGCTTCGTAATCTACTACCTCATGCGGGTTATATCTAGTAGACGGCTTTATTCCGCCATATACTTTGGTTTCTTTTTGGTCCTCAATGGCGCGGGTGTCGAGACCATCACGAACTAGCGTGTTTTTAACGTTACCCTGCGCCGTTCTATTTCCTACCTCTTGATACAGCCCATAATCTACTGCCGATTTAAGCACTGTGTCGCGCAAGTCGCTCGTTTTTTTGGAGCCTAATTCTCTATTAATTTGTGTCATTGATGCGGCTATTACGTGGTTTATTTCTCCTGCGTTTAATACTTGCCGTACATCTCCGTCAAACTTAGCGTGTCTTATTATTTGTTTGCCTTCGAAAAACTCTTGGTGGGCGGCCTTGGTTTGAGTTGCAGATGTCATACCAATCATAATAAGTTTGTACAAATCTTCAGGGTTTATTTTTTTCTGCATTTCACGCACCATAGTGACTTGCGAGTCGTCGTAATTTGCGCCTTGCGCTACCATTTGTTTTGTGGCGCGTTGGCCCTCTAAATCTAATATCAACATGGCTAGGCCGCGGTTAATCATTTGACCATTAATTTCTATGGGAGTCTTGTGATCTAGGTATGCATTGTATCTGTTGGTGTTCCATTCATTTGAATTCATACTTTGCATTGGACGGATAACCCCGTACTTAGATGTTTTAACACGATGGTCAGGATCGGTAAGACGCAGCATTGCCGGCGTTCTATTTGACAACACGTTTACTGGATCTTCGCGTAATTTTTGAGTGGCTTCGGCAAGATTTATAATTGTGCCGTCTTTTGTTACCATTGCTACCGTGCTGCTGTTACCGCGCAATGCAGCCGAGCCATTGTGCCACGAGTCCATAGATTCGTCGAAATTTTGCCATCTATCCTTAAATTCTTTTTGGCCTCCTCGAATAAGTGATACCATCTGTACGGGGTTAACACCGGTTTCGGGAACTGAGTAGTCGTCGTCTTTGTACAATTTAACAAACTGGGCGCGGGCCATTCTTTGCTTTCGCGCTGCGTCAAAATCTGGCATGTTTTGTGTTCCGCGCGAATCTCGCTCGGTAAATTCGTGGTCTAAAAATGTGCCGTCGGGTAAATACGGCTCTTCTTCACTTCTTGCGCCCGAATGTCTTAATGACAGTCGTTCTCTAGAACCAAATCCGCTGCCTCGATCATTTGGATCTCTTGTTTGATCAGACTCAAAAAACGGCGCATCTGGTCTATAATCTACTAGCTGACCGCGTACATACTTTTCGTATTGGTCGGGGTCTTCATGTAAATTTGTTTGTTGTATTTTTCTTAAGTATTCATCATATGGGATAGTTCCCGCTTGACCGCCTAACGTAAAACTTCGTGACATAGTCTATATCACGTAGCCGACTAAATTTAAAAATAAAAAATAAAGTGAGGGGTAAAAGTGTGCTATTAAAATCCCTTAGTTTGGACATCGTGAAGCATTTTGTTGTATTGTGCAATTGTGTTTTCTATATCGGCGAGAACTACGTCTGTGGTTAATGCGTACGCGTCCGCGTCGTCATCCATATGGCGTTCCAACATTCGGAGGTATTCATCGCGACTATTACGTGTGCTGCGATAATTTTCGCGCTCAGTTTTAATAAGGTGCTCGAGGCACTGAATTTTCTTGTCTGTTGAATAGTCAAATCCGACGTAATCAAAGATCTTGGTGGTCAGTACGGTATAAAGGCAAGAACCTGAGTGAGTGGCGTAGAATAAAGAACTTGCGTTGCGCAACTCAACTACAGTGCGTGCGTTTTCTATAATGCGGGTGTAAAGTGGGTGAATGTGTGCAGGAATGTTTGTAAACAACATTCGTTGATACTCTTCTATGGGAGCGCCGCGGTGGAGGAGAACTTTGATGTTGTGGGTGAGTGGGGTAATATGCAGATCCCATAGAACCTCAATAATGGCAGCTACTGTTTGGTGTCTAAGTTGATTCCATGGGATTGGTTGGTGTGATTGCATGAAGTACATGAGTTTTGCGGCCAGTTTGCACTCTGTGAGAGTGCGGTACCGGGCAGTGTGCATTACATAGTGGACGGGGTTGTGGAGGAGAGGAATCGCTGAATCGATACTAGCTATGTTTTCAGGCATACTCGGAGCGCGATAAGGGGGAAGGGTTAGACGGCAACGACAGCGCGGATATTGGATTGCTCCAAGCGCATACAGGTAGTTGTCTTGGAGGCGTAAATCGACCGCTAACGGGTCGCGATCCAACTGGCACCCATTAGGACATGGAGCCGACCGTGTGTAAACCTGATAAGAGCCCGAAGAGTTGTCGTAAGACCAATGAGTTGACTGTTGCGGATATTGCGAATATTGAAAGCGTTGAACCGGAGAATCTTGACTAGTTGAGGAGGAAGACGAGGAATCCAAGGAATCCACTGAAGCAGCCGAAGACGAGGATGATAAGCGACAGAAAGACCATAGTGAGCCCATTTTGATACCAAATAAGCTCAAAATAATCATTTTTTTTATACATAAAAAATACCTATAATATACACTATGGCGGATTCACCTAACGTAGATATACACAATTTAACAGAGGCCCAAATTACTGAAATAGGCGATTGTATTGCATATGCAGCAAGTGGAACGGCTCGTATGGTGGGCAAAATGCTAATTAACACGCACCGTAAAAACACAAATACAGCCGGGCCGTTCGCATACATTGCCGGCGGAATGGCATTCGAAGAACTTGTTGATAAAAATCGCATAATGGATGTTATTCAGCCTAGTGAAAAAATGACCATAATGGTGGCATCGGCGGATGAATCGCAGTTTACCCCAGAACAGCAGTCGGCAGGGTATAAAAGAGATGATGCGGTGGTAAGTGATTTATTAGTAAATCTTATTAAATATGTCAATGACGACACAATAGAAAAGTGCAAATATATCCTGTATATGATCAATTATGTTTTAATAACATTGGAACATAAATGGAATATTGATCTATCTAAATTTAAAGCGACTGCGTTAGATTGGCAAAACATTAATCAGTTATTCACTAAGGAGTCATTTTTTGTAGATATCGTGTCATATAGAACTCGCAGTACTTGTTATCGTTTGGTTCTTGACTACAAAAAAATAGCAATCCCACTTATAACATGCTATACAGACAAGGTTTACTATATTAACTCGCCTATGTATATTGACCCAGAAGATTGTACTAAAACCCGATTTAACTACTATTGGATAGTACCATATCTACGATATCTCACGCAATTAAATGAATACCCATACGAGCTTAAAGCACAAGCCCGGGCCGACATAATGACCATGCGCAAATCATTGTGGAATAATAGATATTTTCCAGAATACTCGCCGAACAACGGTAAAATAGTTCATTGTGACTTACCGTCCGCATCAGGATTAATCTATAACGATCCAGATGTAATAAATAATTACGTAGTAATGCATTTCATGATTTTAGTCGCGTATAACAAAGTACAGGATCGCCCTTTAGCATTAATTTACTATTCAGCTAAAGGTGATAGAATTTTAAATAGCTATTTAATTCAGAAAGAAGCCTTCGGACAAGCGTTCTCCCCTAATATTAATTATCCGGATGGTAGCGATGTTCGTACTCCGCCAGATATAATAGCGGACATGGACTTTTGTTATGATGCAGTTAAAAAAGTACATCATGAAAATTTACCACCGTTTCAAACAGTTAGGTTTACGACGCCGCTAGCACTGGGGTATAAAGCGATAGAAAATTACAACGTTGGCGACACGTTAACATATGCTAGGTACATATCTACAACACATGTAATGTTTCCCGAGCTTATTAACTTCGCAAATATGGACTCGCCATTGGTTATTTTTAGGTTTTTCATATCTGTCAAATCACAAGGCAAGTTTATATTTATGGAATGTTTTTCGCATTTTACAAGCGAATATGAAGTAATAATAAACGCGGGGACCAAATTTAAGATTTTGGACAAATATTACATAACTATAAGGAAAAATGACACTTCAATTATGCAGAAATTGTTATTTGATATGATTATAGAAGATGACGACCCGGCGGAAGAGTATTATAGACGAGATTTTGCAAGAGGCGCGAAATATGGATTAAAAATAGATGGAGATCCACATGTATTTACGAAAGATATTTTATCAGACCCATACTACCAGCTCGATGTTCAACCGTACGAAAAACTGCAAATTTTAGACATTCCTCCTGAACCTACTCCTGATATTGTAGATGTAGGTCCTCCAACTAATGATTTTCGTAAATATCCTGTAAAGAGAGGAGTTATAAAACGACCTGTTCCACGAACTAAGCCACCTAATAAGGTACCTACATTTGCGGCTGCTACACCCACAACTGATTTTATAGAAGTTCCTAATGCGTTTAAACATGTTAAGAACCCTTTAAATATTCCTCCTCCAATCGAGATTGAGGATACAGAGTTTGAGGCCACATATGAGCCGACATCGCCTAAATCTACGCCAGCCAAATTCGAGTATCCCGTGGGTTCACCTACTTATGAGCCTACATCACCTACAACAGGCGGCGGCAAACGACCCGGACGGGATTTAGGTATATGTTGTTTCCTTGATGTCGACTACGAAAAGAAAGACAATAAGTATGTTGGTAGTGCAGATTTTGATATGGTTTTACTACATCATTTATGCGATTATATTCCGGGGAAAGAAGCAACTATGACCAAATTAGCAAAGCCCATAAATGGATTTAACTATGTAGACAACCATATATTTAAATTTCTAGACTGCAAAAACGATAACACTAGCGCCACTGTGTTTGACGCGATAACAAACAAAGACTATCATTTCTTGACAAATATGGCTAGGCAAAATGAAATTAAACCTAAAACTGGAATGCTAAGTGCTGCAATGGATGGAATTGTAAGTATATTTTCTGATAATAGAAAAAGAAATAGAAGCGCCCTAGAGGAATTTGAGGAAGCGCAGGAAACCCAACGAAGATCAAAAGAATCGCCGGAAATGAAGGCACAAAGACAAAAATACGATATTTATGAACGGCGTTGTGTTGAAGCCAACGAAAACACGCCTTGGTGCGCTGTTGACCAGTTATATAATCGCAGTGCAGTCCCCGTAACTGGATCAGGCGAAGGCAACACCGTACAAACTATTCTGCTAGTGCTTGTTATATTATTTGTTATATGGCTGATATTTCACGTTGTTATTCGTACAAATAACACCTATTGTTACCGGGCACCCAGCCGGCACCGTATGAAACGCGCCCCATTTATGTATTAAAGAAATAAATAGTGTATTGTATAATACACTAATATCATTATGTCTAAGCTTGCCACCAGTCATTTTATGTCTACTAATAGTAATGCCACTTATGCGCGCAAGGAACTATACCAGCAAGGCATTAAAACCTCATACAACGAAGATGTCATGATTTTCTCCAGAATGCGATCTGCAAAAAACGCGTTCAATAACCAATACGTGCAGGAATGTAACGGGTTAGTACTGGAGATAGAAACATGGCGCCCACTAGTGATTCCGCCCAGATCACTACGATTTAACATTAATACTATTATTTCAAACAAATATCTACATCAGGGACTGTACCACATCTATAAAGTACAGGACGGCACCTGTTTTAACTTATACTACTACAACGACACGTGGACTATTTCCACAACTAGCGGGCATACAATGAATGCAGTAGTATGGGCGCAAAATAAGTCATATCAATCTATTATTACAGAATGCCTAGAATCTATCGGACTAACTTGGGAAACATTTACCAATCAACTAAACAAAAAAAATTGCTACTCTTTTGGGTTTAGACACCCAATAATGCACAAGTTTACCGAAAGTGTCGATGCTCCATTGTACAAGATATGGTTCATTCAATCCGTGTGTCTGGATGAGTCGAACGACAAGTATTTGTGGACTGACGACGTAAGCCCTATCGAGATTATTGCAACACAAGAAACTTTACCTGAAGTTGTTAATAATTTGCGCGACTTATATAAAACGGCAGGTTCTGCATTGCAAAATTATCTAGATAATAAAACAGTATGTTACGGCTTTATTTTGCGCTCTGTCAATGTAGAGCAAACAGGCGAACATAGCGATCTATATATTGAAAGCTCACTTATGCGGACTATTAGGCAATTATGGTATGAGAACACCATAATCGAACAATGCCATAAAAATGCATGGAACAAAGAGCTAGCTATTACTTTGCATGCATATTTGGATATGCCTAACTACGAGCTGTTTTGTAGACTATTTCCGGCTTATTTGCCTGAAATGTCTGTATACCACACATTTTTAAGTGAAGTGGTAGATAGCATGACGCGACTAACTATACAGAAAGGCGACGCGTCGGATGTACCTCATTGTGAACTTGCCGAATCTCTGTTGCAAACATTTAACGACAATGTCAGACTACAGACAAAGGGGTTGTCTAAGGAAAACCTAAGTAAAATGTATTTTGAATACATCAGCCATCCATTGTCTCTTAATACTATGCTTCACTATTCTACTAATTACTTGCTGACAGCGGTTCAGGCGGCCAAAACAAATTCAGGTTCTGATCAAGCGTCCTAATTTTCAATCAACGACCCATCTTTTAATAATATAATAGACTGGGAAGGGTCAAAGGAGTAATTGGATTCCTGAACTGGTTTATTTTTTGTAGGATACGCGTTCCTAGGCAGTAGTTGCGTGTTAGATATCTGTTTATTTAGCGATGCTTGGTAAGTTTCCGACCAATTGTTGATTCCATAAAATGTGTCGCTTACAGGAAAGGTATCCAACGAGCCCTTAAAATCGTTGTATATCAGCTTATGAAACACCTCGGTTAACTTACTGTTGGCTTTAGTTACTAATAGATATAACAAAACGCCATACAAGTATATAACCGAAAAGTCCTCTGTTTTTTCCGAAAGTACCAACGTAGTGCTGGAATCATAGATTTCTAGTATGTTTCCCTCGTATTCTATTTCAGTTTTGCCCGGTAATTTATCTAATACGGCCCGGTACTTTTTTTTGTTATATGAGCTTAGATAATCTATTAGTTTATCAGGTTCGGCCGAATAAATTGTTATTTTAGTTTTTTCCGGCATAGTAAGTATTAGCTCTTTATCTTGTACCCGAATGTCTAACTGCGACTTAAGTTTAAGCTTTTTTGCCCAATAAGCGCCGGCCGCTATTCCGCCTAGGCAATTATGCTGTACTAATTTTAACGGTATTTTATAATCTATGTAGTTATCTTTTTTGCTTATTTTAGGAATAGCATAGTTTTCACTTAGTAAACAGAATCGCTTTATATCTTTGGTCAGCCGTTCTCCAAAAATAGATTCTCTAGGCGGGTTCTCTACCATATATACGATACTCCGCATTTGATCTATCATTTGATCGCGCGGGTGTATACACCTAAACCCTTGGTACTCTATTGTTTCCATCTTATCGTATAGCGTTGCCGGCATATAAGTAACGTCAGCAACTGATATAAATTTGTATCTAACCCGCATTGTACTAATATGTAACGCATTAATTACGCTTATTCCGTCGAATTTAGCGGCTAATATATTACCCAACTCGTACGCGTCTTTGTGATATTCGGGAGTAACAAAATCATAGTCGATACGATTTTGCGTGTACAGTTTTGATCCTTTTTTTTTAAGCGCAAAGTCGATGGCCATTCCACCAACTAATATGCGGTTATGCCGTTTAATAAATTCTTCTACTGTTTTGTAGCATTCCTGCAGATCATCGTAGAAATAGTTTCTGGTGTCTTTATGTTCCTCTACATAGTCCGCATAGTCCATTATTTTGTTAATTCTCTTCTCGAACTTAAGCATTTATTATTAAATATATATTATGCTATTTATATAACTTACAGTAGAAATGTCCGATACAAAAAGATGGCTTCGCCGCGCTGAGACGTACCGATATTCTCAAGACGATAGAACTAAACAATGGAAATACGAAAAACTACTAGAACCGACCATTAATGCGTTTCTCGACGATAATAAGCAGACTTCCATTGTAGTAGGTAAGTATAAGTTAGAAACCGAGCCTTGGCGTATGGCCGCTATCATGGCTTACAGGAAATTTAATTTGAAATTAGTAGAAAAACAACTTGAAGACGAACAAACTGAGATAACTCTTGTTAAAAAAATGCATTAAAAATACCTTAGTCTATAATATAAGATGGAACTCATAGTAGACGACCGAGAACGCGCCGTTGTGCCGTATTTGCAAGCACATTCTATAAAAACCACGATAGATTATAAAATTCAAAGAAATGAAGTAGGTGATTACGCAATTACTTACAAGGGTTATATTTTGATGATTATCGAGAGAAAAACATGGGCCGACTTGGCTGCTAGTTTTCGCGACGGAAGAAAGGAAAATGTCAATAAGCTGCTAGAACTGAGAACCAGAACTGGATGCCAAATCGCATATTTAATTGAAGGCCCAGCATCGCCTCCTTTGTCGCAACTATTCGGGCGAATTCCGGTGCGCGCATTGCGGGCACATTTAGACCATTTGTCTATACGCGACGGCATTCATATGATATACTCTAAGGACGCCGAGTACACGGCACTTAGGCTGTTTGAACTTGCATCTAATTACTTAAGTCTTAAAGATATTATTAAAGGAATAGACGATTTAGTTTTGGGAGGCGAAGAACAAGATAACACAGACGAATTACAAATTGATATGGGTGTGTCGGTAAGTATTAATGAACAGTTACTACAGTGCTTGCCCGGCGTTGGCAGCTTAGTATCTACAGTGCTAGCCGAAAATAAAATTTCCATATATAGCTTGTACATGCAGCACAATGATATAAACTATATCGCTCGGCTAAAATATCCCAGTGGCTCGACAATAGGTATCGAGCGCGCCAAAAAATTAGTAAACACCAAAACACTGATAGAATCGGCCTCTGCGGCTGCTAAAAAAGTACACGTCCGCATTCTATCTACTATTCCGCTTATTTCTAAGAAAACGGCAGAAATAATTTTGCAAAACACAAGTTTAGATTTAATATTGTCTGGTAAAGTAGGCGTAGAATTATTGGCAAATATAGAAAAATCGCCGAAAGCCAGAATAGGAATGAAAGCAGCTCAAAATATTGTAGATAATTTGATAGGTGATGTAAATGAAGCAATCAGCCCTCAAGAAGTTAAATTGCCCAAAAAACCGATACTAGCTAATAGACAAAAAAATATCTAACCGCAAAAATATAGCAAAATAAATATACAATGCCTATTGATCTATATAGTAGTATTAAGAAAACGTCGCAATGGGCGTTTGGTAGTCCGCTTCTTAATGGCGTGCTAGGTAGTTCGTTATTCGTCGCCGTAGTTATTGCGCTTATTATGATGCTATTAATTATGTTCTTGTATCCGGCTAAACCCGGCACGTCCTTTTCAGTAGTGTTTAAGATGTTTGTTTATATGTTCTTTAGTTCTCTTTTAGTAATCTTTTTACATGATGGGGTAATTAAGTATATGATGGAAGAAGATCTAACATCTAAAGATTCTGAAGACTTTATGCGTAATACCACAATGCAAGGGCGGTTATCTGATCCATCCTATGCGCAAATGTATAAGCCTATACAACCTACTATACAAACGCCGGCTACACCTAACGACAGATCTATTATACAAACAACTCCCACTGTAGTTACGAGGCCAGAGACCGAAACGAAGGTGGTCGAAAATCCGGTAACTGACACGATTATGGGCGGCGGATATCTCGGCGGGACGAAGCCAAACAGGGGGAACTTAAACCCGTATTCTTAAGTTAGACAAATACATAGATGTTTTATATAATAAAATGATTCTTAAGTATGTTCAAACAGGAGTTCGTAAATTAGACAAGGGTATGCTATTTGTCGCCCAAAAATTAGACGTAGTAGACAAAGTAAGAGTTGCGTTATTTGTTACATGGGTATGGGCATTATTTGGGCTATATGCGGCCAGGGCGTTTGAGTCATTTTTTAAATTAATTCTTAAAATGCCAGATCACTGGTTTGGCTTAGTTTCTAACTCACATCCTATTAACTCGCGAGAAAGCGTACGCGTAGTTGCCGCACATGACGGCAAATCCGACATTACTAATAAATTCAAACTATTTCTTAAATATTATTGGGAAGAGGACGGCGTAAACAGCGGCTTTAGTTTTGACAGTTTGCGCCGACTATTAAACTGCTCGATGCTGTATTGTAGTTATTTAATGACTGACGCCAATGGGTCTATAACGCCGGATAAATTCTGGCAAAATGTAGACAGGTTTTTGGTAGAATTACGAGAAGACAAGTGCGTTAAATATACAGACGATACTTTAACTGCCGCTAATCCGTTGCCATTTAATATGGTAAATTTCAGTAATATTCAAAAAAACAGCGCTGACCACAATCAATATCTCATAGAATTAATAAATTCTATAAATTCATAATAAACTATATTTTTTTGATAAGATATAACCAATGGATGAATCAAAAACCATCTATACAAATGAAGGCGACCCTATTCCGTGGATGCCCAAAGACGTGAATAATCACTTAGACAAAACAACCCTAATTTTCGGAGGTACGGGGTCCGGTAAGACAACAATAATCGATGAAATATTATACTTATTAAAAGACTATGTGCCGAATTTCTTCGTAATTGCGCCGCGCACCTCGGATGCAGCCTACCGTCGGAAGTTATTGCCCCGCTGCATAAAAGAGGACATTACAAAGGAAAAACTTGTTAAACTATGGGAGCGCCAATATTATGTAACCCAACTATATAATGTAGCTAACGACATTAACATTCTAGAGTCGCTTTTTAAGTTGGCGCCTGACCGCGAAAGTACCGTAATGCTTGAAGCAATTAAGCATCGCACCAAAAATATGGTGCGGATTATCGAGTCGTCCCCAAATCTCGACAATGGCCAGAAAATCACGCAAAAGAGTAACATAGAGGACCTGCAGATTAAGAAGTTCAAAACAATTTACCGCGACGTCATCCGGAAAAACACGGAAACCCTAATGCGTAACCCGCAGCTTACATCGCAGCAGAAAATCGCGCTCGAATATCTCGACATAAACCCGCGTCTTTGTTTAGTAATTGACGATAGCTCCGAGAAGTTCCAAGTATGGATGAAATTTTTTAAAAAAGGAGAGGTCAACCCTGTGGAATCGATATTTTATAAGAATAGGTGGAATTTTCTGACCCTGGTGTTCGCCGCACATGACGACAAACTTGTTAACACCGAGTTTAGAAAAAACGCACGCATTACTATATACACAAACAGCCAAGCATTGGTAACATCTATAAATCGATCCGGTAATGGGTTCACGCCTAAGGAGCGCAAAGAAGCCATGCGGTTTGCCACTAAAATATTTGGAGATGAGGATAACAAATCCTCAAAGTCAATTAAGACACATTTGAAGCTATGCTATATTCGCGAGGATCCACACCCGTTTCAGTATACTATGGCTAATATATATCCTAATTTCACATTAGGCTGTGATGCGCTACGAAATATGATAGCGAAAATGCCAAAAAAAGAAGATAACATTGCTGCTAATCCATATGTAAAAGATATAGTTAAGAAAGAAAGACACAAGTTCAATTAAATCTACTCGTTTTCCCATATGTCGTCTACGTTTTCAACGTCGTATGCGTCATTTGATATGTCGTTTTCGTACGTTTCTGTTTCGTCTACATCAGTGCCACTGTTGTCTGTAACTTCTTTAAGCCGGTAATCCCATTCATCGCCAGAAACGCCAAGCTCATCATCACTGTTATTTTCTAGCTCTGTAATAGATTGTTTGGCAAATACGGGCTCAGGTTTGCTAACGAATTTCTCGCGCTTAATAATGTCGTTGGTAAAATACAAGACTAGCGATTTTGCCATTGTTTTGTATTTTGGGGCGCTATCATTGTATATGCTTATCATGCAAGATGCTAGATATTCTTGTAAAAAGTTTATATAGTTTTCTAATGATAAGCTGGCATAGTCTGCTTCTAATTTGTTAAAATTGTCAAATTTCGGCATTGACGTCGATAGTTTTTCGATTTCTATCTTTTTTTGGGCATCTAATATCTCTTTTAATTCATACGGCATGTCTACAACTAAATCATGGTGTAATATTAAGTTGTACTCGCGTAGAAAATTATAAATGTGGTTTTTATATCTCATGGCGCGCGTTATCGTGGGTTCTGTAGACTTGCTAGGATTAACCGATGCCGTGTCAATATCTACAAACTTTATTTTTTCAAAAAGACCTATGTTGATCAACACGTTGTATTTGACGTCGGCTAGCTGGCTCCATTCGGCTGTTTTTTTAAGCGAATATTGATACGACGGCACTGCGCGTTTAGCTATCTTTTTATCCGCGGATCTCTCTTTTGTTATATTGTCCAGATTCTGAATGGCCAACGATTGGTTCTCTAGTTGCACTCTGCGGAATTTGTCTTTGTATTTCGCGTAATATTCCTTCTTCAGCTGCTTGGTATAATCTGAATGAAAGTCGCACTTTTCACATATATTATTTTGAATATTATGCAAATCGCCGACAGGGCAGCGCGTTTCGTAGTATTGGTAAAAGGCCAAAAGATCGTCTATTTTGCCGAACATGACCGCTAAAGCCTTGTCGGATGTTTGCAGTGATTTAGCCGTTCGGATTAAGATACCGCATTTTTTGCATTTCTCGTCTATAACATATAATTTTTCAAACTCTTTCAATTTAGCTTCGTTTTTTTTGCTGAGCCATTCTACAATATCTTTTTGCTCTCGTTCTATCTCTTTTTTCCCATCTGTATAAATATATGAGCCTGTCTTATGTAGTTCTCCGTCTGTACAGTAATGTTTAGCTAAATCAATCTTATTAGGTGCGAAATTATTATATTTGTCTAATAGGTTATTGACTAGTGGTATGTCGATATTTGGTCGAAGCCGAAGCTTCGACGTTTCAGTTAATATTTTAGCTTGTACGCCAAGTAAGTCCTTATATTTATCGAAATGTTCGGTAACCTGTATGTGCTTTGGTATTCTGCTTTTTGTGTATATTGCCTCTTGATAATATTCGAGCAATTTAGTAAATGATCGGTACACGTAGTCGTCGTAATCGGTATTTCCCGAAGAATGCAGAGACTTAGGGGCTTCTACGGTGCTGTAAAGCCCTATGTCGTTTTTAATGTCCGCGATAGCTTGCGTTTCGTCGCGCCCTAGAATATTCTCTATATCTTTTAAATTGGCGGGTTTAGATTTATTAGTAGACATTTGTTTAATGTCATAAACGTATCTATAAAACATTTCAGTATAAATTGGATTTTCTGACGTCTGCACGTTGCTGTCATTACTAATCTGTATTGGCCTAGCGTGTTTCGTAGCCCAATCATACGCCTGTTTAATAAATATTTGCTTAATCACGTCCGCGCTCATGTTCGGAAGCCGTGAAATAATAGATTCTTTTGACAAGAATATTAGCTTCAATGCCGTCATAATATAAAACTTTTCCGCTAATTTAGAATCGGCAACAAATTTGCCGCCTTTAACGTATCTTATGCGTTTTCTTCTGCGCCGTTTTGGGGCCTCACCAGCCGCAGTTATAGGTTCTAGATGACCGTCGGCAGATTTCATGCTTTTTGATATCTTTGGGTCTTTTGGTGTTTCCTCTTCATCTAATGGAGCTAGATAGCCATCGGCGTTGTCTTCGGTGTCACCCTGGTCGCCCTGGTCACCTACCTCATCTTGGTCTCCTTGGTCTACATCATCTGTTTGCTTCTTAGGCGCCCGCCGTTTTGTTTTCCGATGGGTTTCGCTAGGAGGTTCGCGAGCAAATATTAATTTACCAGGGTTTTGTATCATCAAGGCACATAAGGCCGCGTAAATGTAAATTGCCGTATATAAACTCAATGTATCCTTTACCGTGTCGCTTAAAATAGTTTTACTTCTGTATAGCTTAGACTCTTCGTGAGCTACTATGTCTTTTAGCCCGCTAGCCAGTGAGTTAACCAGCGGCTTAATAGCCATCGGCACAGTAAACCGCACATTTGTAGAAACAATATACATAGCTTCTTTCCATATCATGGTCTGCAAGGGGCTAACGTCCTGTTGATAATTAAAGTCAGCATTGAATTTTAGTGTAGAGGTAGTGTCTAGCTCAACTATTAATTCGCCACAAATTTTGCAGAAATACCCGTTTTCCGTTGCAGGTAATGAAAACCTTGATATCAAAAAATTTCGGGTATCCGATTGTGCCGCTTTGCCAAAATTCTCTAGCTGTTTTTTCGCATAATGGTAGCTATGTGGGCATACGCCACCCGGCAATAGTAAATCATTGTCTAAGTCTTTCGCGTCTATGTTTTTCTCAATATTTTTTATAGTTTCCGTCAATTCGTCCGGGCTTTTGTTAAGCACGACTTCGTGTAATTTACGGAATAGTTTTCTATTTTGTTCGCCCGCTTCGTTAGAGCTCGACTCTAGTTTAGAAAACTCCAATTCTACTATACGAGCCTGTGGTTTTGTCAATTCTAACAAATCAGTAATGCCGAACTTGTCAAATGCAATGCTTTTTCGCTTGATATTATCAAGCTGTATTTGGTAACCATCGTTGACTTGCTTCTGATAAGCTAATTGGGTACTTATATTTTGTTTTAGCTCCTCATATTTCTTTTTAAATTGCGATGTATTGGTGCCTTCTATAGTTCCGATATTGTACAACTTAGTTAACTTATTTGCATCTAATGTATACAGAATATCGTAATAAAAACTGGTGCCGAATTTCGCCAATTGCACCTTATTAAGAGTTTCCAATAAATCTTTGGAAAAATCTACAAACATGTCAACGCCGGGTTTAGCAGTGTCTTTAACCTTGTAAATACGCCCATTAATGATTTGCCATTTATCATTTGAAGCGCCGACTATATCTGGCTCCGGGATGTCATGCGTTAATAGAGGATAGTTAACCCTATAATATCGTTCAATATAGTCTATGTAAGCTATTAATAATTCACAGATTTTAAGAGTCTGTTCGTCCGATGTAAACTGTATCTGATTTTCGCCAACAGGAGGCAGACCAGGGTGTGTAAACCCGTCTCGCTGCTGTGTGTATTTCATGCTCTGCATATCCACTAATCCATAACGGCCACTTAATGATAGTTCGACATTAGGCACATAGTCGTAATGAACCAATGCAAATTTATTGTAGTTTTTAATAAAAAGCGACGGTACCTTAATACCAATTACTTTAAATTGCTCGTCCGCCGGAATAGCAATTAATTTGTTATCCATAACGGCCAGAATACGGTCCTCATTCTGTAATGTTACAAAATATTTACTATCTGTAGCCACTATTGGCATACAGTATTGTATTACGTACTTTAACATAATTGACGGCAGAGTACTATTTGGCTGCTGGCTTGTATTTGCATTTTCTTCCATTTCATACATGCTCCACACATGCTCCTTTTCAACATTAATGGACTTTTCTAGTTCTTCATATTCGAGTTGTTTTTGACTCTTATTTAATACGGTTTCCTGCTCTGGAACCTCAAAAATAGTAATCTCCGTTGACATTTCTGTTATATATACATTGTGATTTTTATTTTTACTGTAATATGAGGCGCAAATTTTTTCTTAAACATTTGTACGATGTATAGTATAACATTTAATGGACCAAGCAAATACTAAACTGTTTGATAGATCTAGCTATTCATCAACTACTATTTCTACTTACCAAATTGTTGGCGCTTATTTTGTAGATGTGTACTATAACCACTTATACACAGAAGCAATCAAGTTTAAGACAGATGGCAAAGTAGTAAGTGTTACCGAAGGCTACCGGCATGCCACTTTTGCGTTTCTAAGCGCCCTTGATAACAAAGCAAAAGGATATAGAGCTGAACACTACAATAAACTGTTACAAGGCATAAATGAGTATTTTATATTTTGGACTACCTATTCGGGCCTTACTTTAAGCGACTGTATTGACAAAATTGTTAAGGAATTTGTGCCGGCCGACTATTTCCAATCACTTACAAAAGAACAAAAACGAAACATCTTGCGTACCATTTTGATTGATTCTATTCGCGATTTCACTAAAATCGTAATTGGCGAGTTTTTGGGCGCAATTATTGACAATCATGATGAAACCGCCAATGTAGAGGCATTGAAGGAAAAAATAGTGGACATTTTTATTATGCGCAGGGAGACCATGTTTCACAAATTCCTAGATTGCCGATCTGGGGGCAAGCCAACTGGTGAAACGGTAGACAAGAAATTTCTTGAAAAACTGCGCAGCGACTACATGAAGTCATGTGCGTTAAACGAAGAGCTTCTTAATCAGAATAAAGAGTTAACTTCTAATCTAGAGGTAGTTAAGCAGAACGCGGCAGAACTAGTGCAACGTTTTAAGAAACTTAAAATGAAACACGATTCGTTGGCGCAGGAGCTCGATATTTGTAAGCAAAAGATGGCGAAACAAGAAGAAACCATTAAATCCGCGAAATATGCTACGCCTTATAAATTACCTGAAGAGGCGTCGTATATCTCGTATGATACTGGCGATTTAGATATTATGGAGAACAATGAACCATTTGATTATCCAGACGATGTGTCGACGCATACGGGTCCTTCGTCGCGGGTGCCGGAGAAACACGTGACTGAGAAACATACTCAAGAAAAGCCTGTTCACAAAACGACTAAGCCGCCTATTAAAAGGCAGCCGGCGAAAGCTACGCGTGAAACCAGAGAACATCAGCCTACTCCGACTCCGACTCCTTCGCCCCCAACCCAAACAGAGATCAAGATACCCGACGTCAAAAACTCATTTAAGAAAGATGAGACCCCATCAAACGAATTAGATGAAGCCGCCGAACGAGTTGTTGATTTGGGCGTCGCATCTTCTATTTCAGATGTTTACTAATCTTATCGTCTAACCAACTTTTATTTTTTAATAGATTAATCCAATCAGCGGGTAGTTTGTCATAGCCTAAATGTACGCCCAACACTTGGCCGGCAATCGCACAGTTAGTGTCGGTGTCGCCGCCTTCTTTTACAATGTCGCCGATTATTGTTTTATAATCTGATTTATTTAATTGTATACATTTGAGCGCATATAGCGCGCATGCGAGCGCTTTGTAAGTATACCCACGATCTTCTCCGTCTAGCTTTAATGCAGGCAATATAAACCCAATATCTAGATCCAATTCCACCCAATAGGGAAAATCATCAATGATTCCTTTTATTACTTCCCATTTAATTACGTGGTCATATAGAAAGCATCTACAAATGTAAACTAACACTAAACAGCTTTTAACACATCGCATATCATAGTGAGTTGTTTTGCATTGTAGTATTGTATTTTCCGCCCAATTATCGGCAAACGCCATTACGCCGGATCTCATTAAGGCACCATTAGGCGCGCGATTTGACCCTAGTTGTTCATATATTTTTTTGCTAGTTTGAATAGGGTGTTTCTCAAACTCCGCATCTGATATAAGCTTGCCAGTGTACTGTCCTAGCCCCATGCCAACTGTATCACCTAGCTCTGAGAAGCCATGTTTGCGCCAATGCTTGAGCTTTTTAGCAAATGTATTGCTATTGAATATATTACCATGTTCCGTAAGTGTTTCTAATAGCAATATAAGGTGATCGGTGTCATCGGACCAATCGCCAAATTCTATACCGTACCAGGATCCAGACGATTTTATAGTTAAAGGCGCCTTCTCTAATTGTTTAGAAATATAATCTTTGTCACAGCCTTCATACGGCAGGCCAATGGCGTCTCCTAAGGCGCATCCGTATACCAAACCAAAAAGCTTGTTTTTAAACATCTATATCCTATACATGACAGAACCGCAGGTTAAAAGTGAATTTTCATTTAAAGATAATATAATCTGTAAAGTATTATACCACACATTAATACTTAAATGCCACCCAAAATCGTTAAACGCACCGCAAATACCAAAAATACACGCCAAAAACATGATAGTAGTGTTTCAAATTCGTTAACAAGTACGCCAAGCGGGCTAGATACTGATATAGAATCGGAAATAGACCCACTAGAAGCTGACGTAACGTATAGCATTCAGTCGGTACAATCTTCGGATATGCGGGACCTTAATGATTTCTTTGATGCTAGTATGATCAATCAACCTAATGATCCATCTACTAATATCATAAACAGATATGCCCTCAAGTGCTACAACGTACCGGCAAGCAAGTTACCGAAAATGTTTAGACTTTTGGAAATATGCAGGCGGCACAAACAAAGAACCATGTTTGTAGAAAAACAAAACGAGATGTCCGGTATCATGTTAGATTTCGATATATACCAGGACACGGACGGAGATCAAATAACAGACGAAATATTGTACACATTATGCCAGAAAATCATAGAACTGCTTACTAAGATCCTAAACTTTAAGGATGCAAAAAAAGAAACGTTCTATGTCGGCGTAACGCGACGCCCAAGAATAACACACAACGAAGAAAAGGACTGCTACAAAGATGGCTTCCATTTAATCATACCTAGCATAAAAGTATCCCGTGGCGTAAAGAAACTAATTATTAGTAAACTTCTTAAAAGCGCCGTTCTAGACCAGATCATGGCCGATGTACAGCCGGCAGATATGAAAATATCCGGCGAACAATACCAACATAAACACTTTCTAGACACTATGTCGGCTTGTGTACCTACATTTTTCATTGGCTCAAGTACCAAGAAAGGCCATGCGCCTTATGTGTTAACCCACATATATGAGGCAACTGTTAATTTCGAATCGAAGTCTATTATGCTTATTAAAAATGAATCACTTATGAAATCTAAGTCGTTTAATGTATGCCATGAATTCTCGCTTAATTATGAGTGTCCTAACGGTGTGATTCGAAAGATAGAATATGAACCTATAGAGTCGTTAAATACCGAAATAACCGAGCTATCCAGAACACGCACAGAAGAAAATGAAATACAAAACAATTTCGGCGAATTGTCGCTACATTCTATGCACGATGTGCAGCAAAAAGAGTTAAAAGATTTACTTGATATTTTAGCACCTGAGCGATACGAGAAATACGAGAAGTGGTATCCAGTATTATGTGCGCTCGCTAACGGGTCTCCCTCATATAAATCGTTAGCTGAATACTTCAGTAGGAAGTCGAAAAAGTTCAGAGCGTCCGAATTCGAGAAATTCTGGAGTCAGGCATTACGTGGTCCTCCAAAGTCTCGCAAGTGCGTTTCTGTGGGGTCGATCCACCATTGGGCCAAGATAGACAATGCAGAAAAATATAATGAGTATCGTAAAGAAACGGTGCGTCAAGTTTTGTATATGAAGGTATATGAATCTTACAAGGAAGGTATTCTTAACCACTCAGATATTGCCGATTTACTTGTACAGTTGTTAAAATACAAATACATTACCGACCGGCCAAAAAATGGCAAGAAGCGCATATGGTACGAGTTCGTAGACGAAGAAGATGCGCGTCTAGATGGTGAATTGTACAAGTGGCGTTCGTGGGAAGACGAACAACCAGTTAACATGTCTATATACTTATCTAAACGGCTCCCGAAGCTGTTTGAAAAGGTAGAAAAAAGCGCAAAAAAGAATTACGACGAGGCAACCGGAGATATGGCCAAATATTTCGGCAAAGTCTTAGTTAATCTTAAAGCGACTATGCGTAAATTGGGCGATCGCGCATTTAAGCGCAGTGTAATAGATGAAGCAGCGCTGCATTTTGCGCAGTGCGGGTTTGCCGAATTATTAGACAAAGACCCTCTCGTTCGTGGTGTACAAAACGGTATACTCAAACTAGGCGATGGCAAGAGATATGCCCAGCTTATACAGGGATACCATACATACAAAGTGTCTAAATACACTGATGTAGCGTATGAGCCATTTAATCCGTATGATTCGATTACTAAAGTCATGCTTATCGCGCTTCGCAGTATGTTTCCAGATAACGAATCAGATACGTTTGAATTTACTATGTCGTTCTTAGCGAGCACGCTAGACGGAAATCCAAAAGAAAGTATGATTATGCTTATGGTCGGCAAAGGTTCAAACGGTAAGTCTGCACTTGTAGAACTTCATAAATCGGCCATCGGCGAAATCTACGGCGTTAAAATGAACACTAGTTTCCTGACCTCTAAAAACAATTCGCCGGATGCTGCAACGCCGGCTATTATGCAACTTAAAGACGCTACCTTCGCGTATTACTCGGAAACGAATAAGCACGAAGTTTTGAATGCAGCAAGAATGAAGGAAATCACCGGACAAGAAACGCTGACAGGACGCCGATTAAATGAGAATCTTATTAACTTTAAGCCTAAGTGTCATCATTTAGTCCTTAGTAACAATGATTTTGATATTATTTCTCATGATCACGGTACTTGGCGTCGTGTTATTTATAATCCGCTCAAGATTAAGTTTGTAGACACAATAAATGAAAGATACGATCCTAACGACCCGTATCAACGTGTTGCAAACCCGGATATTCAAGACAAATGGCCTATGGAGCCGGAAGTACAGAGTCGCTATTTGGGATTTATGGTATGGATGCATCACATGCTGTATAAAAAATACGGCGGCAAAGTTAAAGCAGTACCGCATCCACATGTACAATTCGAGACCGAAAAATATCGCATCCGTCAAGATATAATTTCGGAGTTTTTGGCCCAACGTATGATTACGGTGCCCGATCCTACTGCGCAAACACCTCTGATAGATGAAATACAAAAATATATTACTTGGTATGCGAAAAACCATAGCAACGTACTGCCACCTAAAGGCATTACCGAGCAGTTTCAAAACAGCACTATAGGCAAGTTTATCAAAAGCACCAAGCGGGGACTATTCCTTGAGGGTCATAGATTTCTAGATTCCGGCGAAACCCCAGGGGCTGGCGAAGATTATGCTATGAAGGGCATTTTCGATTTAGAGTTGTCTCCGGAAGCCGTTAAAAACATTGTTAGCGAAACGCCGGAGGAATACTATGTGCGCATTTGTAAAGAATATGATGAATGCAAAGATGTTATTAATTCTACTGTTAAAGGTGACATAGATATGCAAACGAGTATGTTTATCAACTCGGCGGTAGCTTCGGATATGGCGCACTCTACGGTGCGAACACGGGAAGAGCGGGCCGATAATTTAGAGATTAATGGTCGCATATTGTCTAATGGTGTTGTTATTAAAGAGTTGGAAGGACCTAAAGTAAATTCTAGCAACATGAGTAGTTATGAAATAGACATTAATGATTACACTGATGTAATACTAGATACCGACTACGATAGCGACGAAACTATATATGACGATGACGGGCATGCGAGTAAACCCATACCGGCGTATGAAGAAAAGTACTCGAGTAAGGAAGATGAACTAGAAGACGAACTTAACTACAAGGCGGCGCGTGAAGCCTCGCTTAAATACACGTCTAGGAAAATGGCACGTAATGTGACTGCAAGGTTATCTAGGCAAAAAGATTAGAATTTTATACGTGCTGATTAAAAGGCTCAAGTTTTTAAGTAATATATGGTAAGCAAAAAGTTAGATTTTTACCTATATTTTTTTAAAATTTGAAATTTAATGTATAGTTTATTAAGAAACTTTTATTATGGCGACGTTTAATACCATTGTAGGTATGAAAATGGTAGCTGGACAAATGGCACGTGGTATGAAAAACAATGCGAAAAGGCTAAAAGCGCTCATGGAAAATTACTATGAGGCGCGGAAAGAAGGCGCAAAGTATGGTTATGAAATTAGATTAGTCGAACCAGACAACTATGAGCATTACTACATACTTGTTAAGCCGATTGCGGGAGTATACAAAGGACAAAAATATATTATGGAAATGAAAACCACATATGGACGCGGCGAGGATCAGACAACATATCCTACAAATGCGCCGTATACACATTTTATTACTTCCATATTCCATGTTAACATTTCGTCAAATGGGGGCTCTATTTGTTTAGATATCCTCAAAGATAAAGATAAATGGTCCCCGCTTAACAGTTTCGACACAATTGTGCAGAACATTTTGTTACTGTTTAATGAACCAAATAACGCGTCGCCTTATAACGGAACGGCGTCAAAAGTTTGGGTTGAATGTGAGAAATTATACAAAGAGCTGACAAACAAAAAGTTATCGGTCGAGCAATGCGAGCTTTTTCATATGCAGGCGTTTAAGCCATTTATAGAACAGGCTCTTGATGTTATGAAAAGTAATAATTATGAACACTACGCTACGTGGTTCCCCGAACTAGATCCTAAGCATCTAGAATACAATGAACGGATAGCTAAAGACGAAGAAGAGTTTAAAGAACTGGAAACAACGGTTTTAAGCATGAAGAAAAAGCGGGTTGTTACTCAAGATGCGCAACCTACTACGCAACAAGAAGCTACCCCTGTTCAGCCTACGGTTACTCAGGATGTGCAACAAGAAGTTCCGACTACTACGCAACAAGAAGTTCCGACTATTGTTCCGCCTATTGTTCCGTCTATTGTTCAGCCTACTACGCAACAAGAAGTTCCGCCTACTACGCAACAAGAAATACAAACACAGTCAAAAAAGAAAAACAGATGGGCTAAATATCAGAAAAGCTAAGAAACCAATCTGGTGTATCGCCTAATTACATGAGTTGTTGTAGTAGGACCAATACTTTTTTTAATAATACGCTTACTAATAGTAGATCTTGTTAGTTGGGACGGTGCTAACTCTTCTATAATTAGTTCAGTCAGCGGGTCTTTCACAGGAATATTTCTACTTATTCTGTTAGCCCGTATAATTCTGGGCATTTTTTTGACGGTTGCGTAATTATACATGTCTTCGCGCCATTCCGATTTCAGAGGAATCCCGTGCTTGGCAAATATATGGGCAAATCTGCGGTAGAATTTGCACAGCATCGCGTAATACTTTTGGAAGGTGGTTTTTGAAATATCACACTCTCGCTCGATACGTTCCTTGTCTATTACTTTGCGAAGCTCTGGCACCCTTTCTACTAGCATATACAATGTACCGATACACTTAGTATTGCTTTTAGAGTCATACTGCACGTGTAGCCGGTCTTTATCGGCTTGTTGTATCATATCGAGTACGAACTGTTTATATTTTATGGGTATTTTAAGAAGTTCGAAATATCTAGTTACGTAGCTATTGATCGCGTCTATTTTTGCAGGAATGGTTATTATACCGCGCTCATTTAGGTCTCGCAAGTGGCGGTCGCCCGCCGACAAAAACTTTTCCGCAATGCCAACTATTTTGGCTATCTCCATTGGTGTACGAGATATACCGTTTATATGGCATATGTAATATAGGCATGCACCCTGTACGCCTTTCTTTACGTCTTTTCTAAACACATAGTTATGTTCTTTGATTGCGGCAAACATGTCGTTAGCCTCGACTAAAACATTTCTAGGAAGACGGTTGTTTATACTTTGTGAATTCCAGTTTTGCATTTCTTTAAACATGGTCATTTTGCGGTACTTAGGATAATCGGCACAGCTCTTAAGCAAGTTACGATTTAGCCCATAAGAGCCTTTACCCACGATCTTCATAGGCATAAATCCTTTGTCGTTTATATTTGAAGTTTGTGCGGTACTTACTGCCTCGTCTTCTTGTGTAGAAACAACGACTCCTTGTAGTTCTAAGCCGCAGTCTTGGCATATCATGACGTTGTCTTTGGTGCGAAGTATGCCGCCGCAAGAGTAACAGCTATTACTTGGCTTTGTTAGTACGACTTGATTCGGATTGATATTGTCTATTCTTGCCTGCATCTGTTCTAATGCTTCTACTGCGGAAATAGAATATACCGCTGCACCAACTAAGGTTTCAGTGGTTATATCGTCGACTTCCTGCAGTTGTTGAAACATGCTGGCCCATGTGTTTACGGCGTCTTTCTCTAAGTCGTTTACGGTTTCATTCTCTAAGTCGTTTACGGTTTCATTCTCTAGTTTAGATTCTACACATAGTTTTGTGCTTGTTTTTTTCGGTTGTATGTCCATATAGATTGGAGTATTAGTAACTTTAATCACTTCCATGTTGGTTAAAGTTATTATATAACTGCGATATATAAGTTTAAAATAAATTCAAAATTAGCCCATCTAACCGTAAAATACGATAGGATTATCGCTGCCTCCCTTTACCTCATTTTTGCTAGACTGTTTTAGTTGCTTGACTATAATAGATATCTTTTTTTTCGTTAATATAATTTTCGCAGGATTTACTAAACTATATGGGTATTTAGAAACCAAAAAGTTTGGTTTAACCGTGTTGAGAATATTATATGCTTCCATGATTACTAAGCTATATTAATTTTATTCTTTATTTTTTATTAGCAATTATATACAAGTTTAATATGTCATATACCACCGTAGAAATTCTTTCCGGCGTATTAGTTGTTGCCTGCCTAATGTTGCTGTGGTGTCAGCGATCTAATAACGTAGACGGCTTAGCGCAAAAAAGAAACGGATATAGTTCAATGCAACCGTATGGCAGTTTCGCGCGAGAAGGCTATGTGGTTGGGCATCCTGGCGATAACTCTCTAAGTTACACTGCCAGATCAAGTCACTTTACAGACAATATGGAAAATAAGGGATTAAATGAATTAACTACTACTCCTACCCCGCCTTCAAACGACAAAACTACACCTCCTATGAATGTTAACAGGAAAATGTGGTTGTCTGAAGCGAACATTAATAACCACCAATTTACCGCCGATGAAGAGATAGAAATGCATCGAAACATCTTCGCCCGCCAGGTAAACTCGGTAAAGGAAGCGAGCGAAACATTGTCTGGAGCTACGCTACAATTAGTAGACTATGGGGCAAACATGATACCAACTAGACAGGTAACTATGTAAATTATGATTTTACTTAAAAGCATAAGTGCAAAGGGGATAAAAGCGTAATTTATTCTGAGTAAAAAATGAAGTTATATTATATTATATAAGATGCCTCCTAAAAAAGCCGCGAAAGTTGTAGAAATACTAGAATCTGACGACGACGCAAATGATATACCTGCTTTGGAGCCGACAAATAATGTAAAAGAAAGATACGAATATCGGCCAGTAATACATACCGAGATTGTCTTTAAAAACCCTAAAGATCGTATTACGTCAGAAGTACTGTCGCGATTTGAACTATGTGAAGTTATATCTATCCGAGCCAAACAGCTCGAGACAGGGCGTAAAATATTTACAGAGGTCGGCAATATTACTGACCCATTGGAAATAGCAAAAAAAGAAATACTAGACAAGAAATGCCCGTTGTCTATAGTTCGAATGCTTACGGATAAAGTAGCCGAGAAATGGCATGTAAATGAAATGGCAATTCCGTATGACGCATTTGACAAGTTTAATTAAATCTACGCCGACAAAGCTTTTTCATACACTTTGTGCCATTCGGCGATATCTGGATATTTATTTTTATCTGCTTCCCACGGTTTTTCATCTTGTAAGTAATGTAGCACATACGCTTCATGTGCTTTTTTCCCCCAAGGAATCATATTCCATTTATGCCCTAGCGATACCCAATTTTCTTTTTTGATCAAACTGTAGAAATACGTTATCGATTGTTCGTCAATGCCGGTCTCATTTACAAACTTAAGTGGCTGCATTGACTCTATGGACTTTTTAAATAATTTGTAATCGGCCATGCTAGGCGCTAATAGAATACTGCTGGCCAACGAACAGAACGCGTTTTTATGGTTTAATATCCATGCGGCGTCGTCGGGCGATACTTTTTGACCTTCTGTTGCGTATTTCATATTGTCGGTATAATACGAATTGTCTGACTGTGTATTTTTTGTCATAGGTTTCATAAACACCGCGGCCGGGGCGTCTACGTCAAAAATACGATCTAGTGGTTTTGCGGCTAACGTATCCGCGTCAAGTAAGAATGTTTTTTTATATGGCAACGCCAACATGTTCCATTTAGTAAACGACACATTAATCCAATGGTCATATGTTTTGCGGTCACCTGCCGAAAAGTTGAACTTGCCTGGATAACTTAAGTAGGGAATGTAAAATAAATGGGTGGCATATTTAAGAATTGTTGGGTACGCCGATTCTGGTACGTCATCAGTGACCATAACTACCAAATCGGCGTTTGGGTTAAACCGCTTTACTGAATATATAGACGCCACTATGCCGGGAACATAGCGGTCGCCCTTAATTAAAAACCAAACATATGCGTTGTCATGGGTGGGCGTAGAACTTAGGGTAAGCTCTTTAAAAGTTGTAGTTGATTGAGATTCCTCCGCGCCATCTACGTTATTTACTTCTTTTACGAAGTCTACAATTGTTTTAATGGTGTCTTTCTTAGCCTCTTTCTTAGACTCTTTCTTAGACTCTTTCTTAGACTCTTTCTTAGCCTCTTTCTTAGACTCTTTCTTAGACTCTTTCTTAGACTCTTTCTTAGACTCTTTCTTAGACTCTTTCTTAGACTCTTTCTTAGACTCTTTCTTAGACTTCTTTTTCTTTTCGGCAGACCCCACAACATTGTCTACATCTCGGGTGCCGTCTAACCATTGGTCGCCGCATTCAATACATGTGTTAATAAGCTTCATTTCGTTACCTAGGCGCACTTGTCTAGCAAAGTTATTGCCGCATTTACACTTTCTCGCTACAATAGGATTGACCGGGTCACGGCCCGCGTTATATAATATAGACCGATAGATAATAAGGTTAACCCCAGTTACATTTTCATACACCAGAGAGTCTTTATCAGACGGTTTTTCCTGTGTCATGCATTTCATGCATTGGTACATAAAATCGTCAGCCGTCGTGGCGATAACCATTAAGTTTTGGCATATAGGACAAAACAAAGGCATTTCGGTTGTATATAACTATAAGGTAAATTCAAATTTAACAAAAAAATTGAATTAGTATTAACCAATTATAATAAAAATGAATAGCAACGTCGATATGCCAATGGTTCCTATGATGGGCAGATGCGGTCAATTTGAAAAGCATCCATCAGCTAATGTAGACGATCCTAGTATATTCAATTTAGGCGTTTCAAGTAGAACTGTCAATTACCCAATACAAAGCAATAATGAGCGTCTTAACGATGAATTGCTAGCGTCAGCGCTATCGCAAAACGAAAGTATAATACCCATTTTAGAACAGAATTTGTACACTAGTGAGGAAATGCTAGTTAATAAGTTGACAGCCGCATTAGCGGCATCTCTTAAAATCAGCTCGGACCAATTGTTTAAATCACTCGGCGCACTAATTAAGAAAGAAAATATCAATGTGGTAACTATTTACAACTGTATAAATACGCAATTTAATACCGACGTGGCAACCCAGATACCAAAAATTGAGAGTGTACTAGATAAAGAAACGGCCGCAATCAATGCGCATTTCAACGCGGTGCTGTCTCTTAGCAGAGGACGATCCGCGATCAAAGAATCAACTCTAGCGGCAGGGCGCTTAAAAACAGGGTTTAATAGTTTGACTACAAAAAAAGTAACAGATCTAAAAGGTAATATTATGTATCTCAAAGGTAATTGGCTACACAAATCAAATGGTCCCGCATATATTAGCGCTGAAGGCGATAGGTACTGGTTTACTAAGGGATTACTTCATCGCGACAACGACTTACCGGCAGTAGAACTTACATCAGGCGAAAAGCATTGGTACCGTAAAGGATTACTTCATCGCGACAACGACTTACCGGCAAAGGAACTTACATCAGGCGAAAAGCATTGGTATTACAACGGGCTACGTCATCGATTGAACAAACCGTCTGTTATCTGGTCTGATGGGAAAAACGATTACATGGCTTATTATCAAAATGGGGTTTGTCATAACATTGAAAATGTGCCGGCCGTTCTGTTCCCATCAGGAACAAAATTTTATTATGTGAAAGGCGCACCTCATAGGACAAATGGGCCTGCGCTCGCGTTCTCCGATAAGTATGATACATGGTTTAAGAACGGAATTAAACAAGGATTTTGAGTTTTTTGCATAAAATGAAAATTGAATTTTATATATTCTATTATATATAAGCCAACCCCAAGATCCAGATATGTCTTCTATGCAAATCTTCGTTAAGACTCTTACAGGAAAGACCATTACTTTAGATGTCGACGCAGCCGATACTATTGAGGCAATTAAGCAAAAAATCCAAGATAAGGAAGGTATCCCTCCTGATCAACAGCGACTTATCTTTGCCGGTAAGCAATTGGAAGATGGCAGAACCCTAGCTGATTACAACATTCAAAAAGAAAGCACTTTGCATCTAGTTCTTAGATTGCGCGGATAAAGACTCCTTTTATTTTTTGGCGTTTTAATATACTATGACTAAAAACTTAATAATAGCCCTTTTAGTAGTTGTGATATGTATTCTTGTGTATATTGTGGCTAATTTTCTTACCCATTACGTATACCCGCGCGGTTACGTGCCGGTTAGATACGACGATTTAACGCTGCGTACCGGCGACCTTCTGTTTATCTTACAATACTCTTCTCCTCATAATTTTATATCAGGGGAAACGTTTTCGCATGTTGCGATTGTTGTTGTTATTAAAAATATTCCATATGTAGTTGAGCTATCTTACCCGTATGTTTATTGCACCCCATTTCAACGCCGGGTCATGTCGGTAGCTGAGGGGCAGACGTTTTATATAAAAAGTGTTAATGTAAATGTAAACATAGACGACGCCGCGCTGTTAAATATACTAGCAGAAGCCCAGAATATTAAATATGTACGTAAAGTTATTGGTTATGTATTGAAAACATTATGCTTATCAAGTGACACAATTATTTCAAATGTCAGTAATAAAAAAGAAGGCATCTGTAGTACTTTTGTTTTGTGGTTTTTATATAAACTAGGGCTAACTCAGACGCTAGAAGATATGAAGCCGCCTCGACTTATAACATGGCTATCTGAAAATTATAACAAATATCATCTACCTACTAGGAGGATTCGGTTTTTTGATGGCACCGCTAATGTTTCTTTTGCGGACCATTTGCGTGTAGTAAGTAGTATGTTTACGAATATCAATCCGCTTAGAAATGTCCTTTCTTATTAAAAAAAATTGAATTTAGCGGCCGTATTGTTACCAAGATCAACATGCTGTTCGCTTCCAACCTCGTTTACGACATAACCTCCGTTCTTGCCGAAATTTCCATGGCTTCTCTCGGATTTATCCAGGAATTCGTTGCCTCTTCAAGACTCGCCGCAGCCGCAAAGACCTCTTCCTCCACTGACTCCGCTTTCACCTACTACAGCCCCAAAACTCCTACCGGCGACTTCACTGACGACGAAGGCGACCTTCCTCCTGAAGAGCATGAAGACACAATTCCTGACTCCGATGCCGAACCCGATGCCAATGCCGCACCCGCAACTCCTACCGGCTACTTCACCGGCGACGAAGGCGATCTTCCTCCTGAAGAATATGAAGACACAATTCCTGACTCCGATGATGAATATCAAAATGATTGATAACTCTACACCCTATACCCTATTGCAACACGACAAAAAAATAGTAATGTACATTTTTTTTAAATCATTGATAACCACCCGAGGCCAATCTGGCGCAGTCTTGTTTATTACATATTCCATCTTTAGTCCAGGGGTGGGATCTCCAGTGATCTCGTGAGTATGGTTTTGGCGGAGGTATTTGAAATGTCGGAGATACTGAAGGAGGTACTTGAAATGTCGGAGATACTGACGGATCTACTTGAACTGACGGAACTACTTGAACTGACGGAACTGACTGAGGTACTGTAAATGTCGGAACTGTCGGATCTACTGCCGATGTCTTATTTACTTTACTCATAATATCACTAATTATCTGCTGAAATGCAGGTGTATTTCGTATTTCTTCTTGTTCTTCCTGCTCTTTCAGCTGATTTTCCCTATTTTTTAGCACATCATTTTTAAAGGCTTCTATGTTATTTTTAATTTCACTATCCTGTTCGGACGACATGTTTTCGATATCAATAATTTCATTGTACAGAGCAATAAATATGTATGCACGATGCGTGTAGTATGTAATCATTGGTTGTATTTCATCGGTTTTAATATTCATAAATTCGCCATCAACATAAGTATTGATGCTATCACTATATACCTCATCAGGATCTAACAAATTTCTTAATGTATCATACGCTGCATTTACCAAATATCCATAAATTTCAGACCGTTTTTCGTAATTTTCTAACCAAACTATTGCACCTTCTTTATATATTTCAGTATCGTAAGTTTCTCTAATATTTGCAGAATTACCCATCGAGTTTGTATATAAGATACAAGATTTTATTCACTTTTTTATATAATAATATCTTATATATACATTATGTGCGATTTACAAATATTATTGTTATTTATCTTATTATTATCTATTATTTATCTATTTCTTTCTGCCCTTTCTAACTGTTTAAATAGTAATAGTTTAAGTCAGTCGATACTAGGCGGGGCTTTATTAGGAGGTGCTATTTTTGGTGGAGTACAGGGAAAACTTCCGGAGAACGATAGCGCCCCGACATTTATAAGTGGTCCATACTTAGATAATGGGGGAGAGAGCGTAGACCCTCCGGTTGATTACAGGGATACAGTACACATAATATGTGATGCCGCAAACATCGCTTCCGATTGGAAGCAATCTATTAAAGAATATTATGACCATAGATCCCGTCCTATCAATTTAAAAGATAGTGCTATTTTTGCGGATATAGCTCGATACTTGGTTTATAAAATAGATAACTCAGTAATACACATGACTATGAAAAATTATAATATTTGCAATGAGGCGCCGGTACATAAATCGGCGACAGAACTTTGTGAACATACCTTTTTGCAGAAACTTATGAAGGATAATAATTTTGTACACAAAAGAAACGACATAATAAATAATGGGCGAAGGGACCGAGTAAAAGCCCTCCTAGACGAACTAATAATAAATTTTAGGGGACAAAGAGATTACCAAATTTTCTTTAGTAACTTAGTAAAAACCATCGATACTGACTACAAAGTATATGTGGATGAATTTGAAAATACGATAAAAAACCGTATATCTAACGAAAACGAAATATTCATTTCAAAATTGGAATACGAATATAATCATTTGAAGGGGAGTGCTAGGAAGAGAATATATTACCATATCGCCGAAGACAATACCGTGCACTATAAGTGTAAAAGAAGAGATGATACATCATGGAATACACCTGAGGTAAGGAGTAGAGGAAGTGCTTCTACTCCAGAAATCAACCACCACGTAGATTCTAGAGATGATACACTTGCTTTATGGTTAGCTAGTGGATATGGACGTTTATTAGGATTCGGGAAAGATGGAAAAGATGATCAAAATGCCGCAGTTAGTAATAGTATGCGCGACTGTTATTTAATATCGTCAGATTTTTTTAGAAATACCGACACCTCAAGAATGACTGAAGTTAATCCGTTTCGTTACCGTGTATTACATGACGTATTTAAAAAATTCAGGACAATACAGGAACAAGTAAATTACAGCGATATTGCAACTCGCAATAGCTTTACAAATTGCGCTAGCACACTAAGAAGCCGCGATCGTCATATCGGGTATAATATACAGTATAGTAGTATAAAAGATTTTTATAACTATAAAAATATTATATATACACAAAAGCAGGACGGCGCAAATAACAGGTTAGGTACATCTGAAAAAGCACCAAATAAATGCATTTATATGATTTCTGATGCAGAAATAAATAAACAAAGTCTTAAGTACCATCCTAATGACCCTAAAAAAAATAAAGTTACCAAAGACATCCAGGCAGCATCGAAACAAGAAGCAACTGATGAATCTAGCGGTGAATCTAGCGGTGAATCTCGGAGTGAATCTAGCGGTGAATCTCGGAGTGAATCTAGCGGTGAATCTCGGAGTGAATCTTACACCGAATGGCTTAATAATTTTACTAAATCTAATTGTATTGACGCCAAATACATTAATGATTACAATAATGAAGATATTTATAATAAAATCACAGCAGATATGGAAATTGTTAATAAAATAATAGTGTTTTTTTGTTCGGAACCCACAATAGATGAAAAGTATACGCAAACTTTTTGGCCAAAAATAAAAAAATTTAAAAGAGATTTTCAGGAACAACAACAACAATTTAAAAAACAACAACAACTACAAATTAAAATGCCGTCGCGCGCTACTACAGATAATCCAAAAAAACGATCACGGTCCGGACAAACGGCTGAACAAGCGGCTGAACAAGCGGCTAAACAAGCGGCTGAAAATTCACAAAACCCCAAGAGACACAGGGGCAACCCTCCGGCAGGCCCCGAGGGCAAAAAGGAAGAGTAAGGTCCTTAAATTTCTAGCATATATTTCTTTTTTTGACACAAAAAAATAAGCAGAATAATATTTTTTGGTAATTTAAGTGGAGTAGCGCAGAACAGCAGAACCATCGCTGATAAGCAAGAAGTTAATAGCCGAGGCAATAACTACAAGCATCAACTGTTCGCTGGAGTTCTGGCTTTGCCATGCAGACGTGTACTTTACGTAGAACTCACGAGCACGGGAAACGTTGATGTGACCGCTTGGCTGGTAAGTACCAGGATACAAACAGAATGGCACAAACAACGAGCCGGCATCTTCAGGGGCATTAACGTTGGGTCCACCATAATGGTAAGTGGTGTAGGAGTTGAAGAAACCAGCGGGCATTTCCTTGTACAAGTCAATACCATGGGCCTGGATACTCAAAGTATCAAAGATGGTGGTAACTGCCTTAGTCTGTACTTCAAGACCTTGGTAAGTAACACGAGCGGCTTTGGTGGCGTTGTCAGCAGAGTTGGCAATTGTAGTAAGAGGAGGAGGCAGCAAAACTAGACCAACTAGGGTAGCTCCGGCGGCAACGGCAGAGTTAGCAACGTACAAAGCGTTACCGATTTGGATCTGATCACCGCTGGCAATTGCAACGTTGGCAAGAGGTGTTCCCGTTCCGGTAACTGCACCGGTGGTGGCAGTAATACCGAGGGTTGCGCCAGATGTAACTGTAAGGGCTTCCTTCTTAAGGACCTGTTGTCCACTTGTAAGATTGTATGGAGTATCAGTAACAATGTGGTGGCGGTCCCAGTTCTGCAAGTGCTGGTGCTTAAGCGCATCAGTGGCGCCCAAGAAGTAGTCACGGTGCTTAGCTCCAATGAAGAGATATTCGATGGGCCACTTAAGTTGTTGCAAATGCAAATCAGTAGTGCTCATAGGCATAACCTGTTGGCGGTGAACGCGGATCAGGGAGAAACCGACACGTTTAATGTAGATCTTGTGCACTTCGGGGTTAACGAAGATGTTGTTAATGTACAACTCAGCGGTAACCAATGTAGGCGCACTGAGGGTACCGCCTGGGGCAGACCAAGAACCCAAGTTGGAACCACGGGGAACCAAGCCTACCAATTCGGACGCGGTGGCGAGCTCGATGTTAATGAAACGTTGACCATAAGGAATGGCAACGGAAGGAACGGCCAAACGCACATCCTTGTTGTACCAGAAGAGAAGAGGAATAAACATCTCTAAGTTGGCAGTCTTTGACGCGGTAGGGGTTTGATTACCAACGTGTACGTGTTGAGACAAACGGCAGTTATCGGCGGAAACACCATTACCGGCCCAGTCGGTTTGACGAACGAAGCCTTTCAAGGGCTCTTCTTGGCCAACGCAACGCTTCCAGGCGGTCAGCTTGTTGGGCGACACACGGTATTCACGGTGAACGGCAGTAACATGGTACGTATACTCATCAAGAGGGTTACCGTTGACTTCCTGTTGCACCTTCTTCAAAAGTCTCTCACCAGGCCAGTTGGTCCAGCGCATCGCGGGCGTATTTTGCGCGGTCACACCACTGTCGGCGGTAACTGCGGGCTGACTGAGGACGCAATGGAATGCCATATCATGGAAGAAATCGCCGAATTGAGGAATGCTAAATTGGATGATTTGTCCCAACGCGGGTGTACCGGAAGTGGCGCGAACCTTATTGTATTCGAAACCGATGGCAGCGAATGGCTTAAAGTGAGCATTGGTAAATAGAATGTGAGTCTTTTCAATATCAATCAAGCTAGGAAGCACTTGAACATCATCTTCATTAAGACCAGGGTTAAGCGCCTTCTTCACGCGCCAGATTTTGTCAAGACGGTCATGAAGCAAAGCAGTGGCCATCAACATACGGTCTTGTTTACCGTCATTTGTGATAATTTGGAAAATAGCACCAGTCGCCATTTGTTAGATAGACTTAGGGAGGATATATAAATCGAAATATGTTTTTTTAAAATAATATTAACTACTCTTAATTTTTTTAGATATTGGCAAAGCATACATAACTAAAAACAATCACAAAAAAGAAATACCTTATTGAAATATACTATTTACGCATAATTACACACGTTGCTTGTAGTTTTAATAATTATTTATTATTTATAATTTTTTATATTGCTATGTCCAGTTTATAAAGCTATTATTTCGCATACTTAGACCAAGGGAATGAATCTGTTTTGTAGTTAGTTTGTGCTGTTGGAGGCAACTCCCCTTCACGTTTTTCAAAGTGATATGTGAAGACTAACCCGGTACCAATAATCGCAACTGCCAAAAGTCTAAACCATCCATTACTTGCAACGCCCTCAGGCATTACGAAAACAGCTAGTAGAACCAAAAGAACACCGAGCAAAACGACACTAGTCCAGATAGCTAGCGCATTGCCTTTAACTGCATCAGGTAATAAATACCTGGCACTAAGAAAAAGACCGCCTCCCTCAATGCCGCCATTGCAACCGGAATCACATCCGCCCGTAAAATATTCACTACCCCCAAGTGCATCGCCGCCAGAAAATGAGCAACTCATTGCAGTAATAAACGCGTTATATATCTTATAAGAAAAAAATAATAAATCTATAAAATTAAAGTAGAAAAAGATAAAATATATTTTGCGGTATAAAATATAAAGCAATTAGATAATGTCTGATACTGTATTAAACCAAACGTCTACTGCTCCTGCCGATGTATTACAAGCGATAGACCGCGACAAAGTAGCGACTCTATCTAGAAAAGAGCAAGAAAAGATTGATGATGAGTTATACTACAAAAATCTTAAAAAGAATGCGATACGCGCTGAGCAGGAACGCTATCTGCTACAGAAAAAAATATACGAGATTGCTAATCCGTCGCCCGTTGTGATCGCCTCCCTTATTGTGGCGGTGCTTGTTTCCATGTACATCGTATATGTGGCTTTTTTAAAACCGTGTTTATCAGGCGAATGGATGGATCATGCGGGTAATACGTGGTATATAGAGCATAATAGATTTACTGGCAATTTTACGGTAGAAATTAACGGCGATGATAGCGGTGTAGGAAAAGCAATTGACAACTATGTAAGTTATGGCGATTTGGTAGGAGTGTGGAATTATGGTAATGTACTTGTTTTTACGGAAGGTTGGCAATTAAATAGGGTTTTATAGGGTTTTATAAATATTTTGTAATATATATTATAATGGAATACAAAGATTTAAGTATTCCATATAAGATTGTATGGATCATCACAATGTTGTGGCCTCTTTATCTAATAGGAGGTTTAATCACTATAGGCTGGACGGCAAAATCTAGTGCTATTGGATTGGGAATAGGTATATCGTTTGCCGTATTCGGTGCGGTATCCGGACTCGGCCGCGCGCTTTGGTCTGGCTACCATCAACAAAAGGCGATTTTAGCAAATGAAAGAAGAATGCGCGAGATATGGAAAAACTGAAAAATTTATACATTTTAAAATGGAGTTGAAATCAGCATTGTTATCTTTAGTGTTCGCTGCGTTAGGGGTAGCTTTTGCCGCGGCAAGCATTCATACCGCCGATATCAAACTAATAATATGTGCTGGGGTATTTTGGGCCTTATTTATACTTGTATTTGTCATAAGCCTGCTTTTAGGTGAGAGACAAATAGATGAAGCAGAGGCTGTTTAATTTTTTGACCAAAACAAATTAATAATCAAAATATTGTTTAATTATTTTTATATACCCCACAATGTTTGATGCACTTCTGAATGGATTTTGCAGCGCCACTAAATCTTGGTTGGTCGATATCGCACTAGTCGTTATTGGCATAGTATTGCTTTTAGTATATTTCTTAGCTACCGAAAATCCCGGAATACTAGGGGGAGGTGTTGCGGCGTTAGTTTTAATACCCGCATTATGGATTATAAGAGGGGGTCTTGGTTGCCATTAAAAAAATATATTTATAGTAATATAAGATGTCTTTAAGTTTTGGTTTGGGAATTGTCGCCATTATTTTCTTAGCTATAGGTATCACCTTTTTTGGATTGTATGGTAAGAGCAACTATGAAAAAACAACGTATCTGCATGTCGGGTGGCCCTTTTTTATTACTGGACTTGGTCTTGCTGGCATCTCGTTTTCAGTTTCATAAACTCTTTTGCCATGCCGGTCGGAAGTATCTATGTTTTTTCGGATTAAATTTATTAAGGCGAAACCCATCTGCAATAAACTCATTGAACTTTTCGCCCCATCCAATAAACTCTACATAATACACTATACTGCAATTATATTCAAAAGATGCCAATATTTTAGACATCCACCACCGGCCCTCCTTGTCTTTGGCCCCGATTATTTCGTTGACCTCATATTTGGGCGCCGCTCTTTTTGCAGTGCGCCGGATATTGGCGTTTTCTAAGTGCGCCGTATATTCTTTTATTTTTTCGTTAATCCATTCAGTCGACGGTATTGGAATATACATATGCTTTATGTTTTCTGTGCTATAATCGTCACAGTCGTATAAGCAATCATGTAACGGAATTAAGCTTGTTATTCCATGTAGTATAATATATTCGTGATACCAGGACTTAATAAGATGCATTAATTGCATATTGTCTAACAATTGGTCATTTTGCATACATATACGATTGATCATTGCGAAAACATTATACACCAAGGTAACGTTCGCCTTTGCATCTATAGCCTCTATAGATTGCATAAGATTTATTATATTGTTTACGATATCATCACTACTAGTTATTGGGTGTCGTTTAATATGTATGGCCTTTTTATGAGATTGGACATCTGTGAGATCTTGGACATTGTCGCGAGGTTCTTGCAAATTCGCGGATGCTTGTTTTATAATAGAAGTTGGCACCAATACCGAGTTATTGTGCTTTAATACCTTTTTTTTAGGTACGTAATCTATATATTCCAAATAGTTGTCTGAATCAATCGCTTGCATCAAGTCTTTATTCATTTTGCTATAAATCCAGATAATATTTCATTTTTTAAACCGGCTTCTATTATTTTTTGTTTTTGTTTTAAGATTTTTTTGCTCTATTATATATACTTAATTGCGGAATGAGTAACATAGGTGGCGTTTTTACACTTATCACAAATACAGGGATACAGGATAAGCTAATTATGGCAGCAGATACATTGCTACGCCGTATTACTTTGATCAGCAGAGCGCGTCTAGTTAATCTACGACAAAAATACCCCGATTTACCAGATGAAGTTATTGTTAAAAAAGATTACGATTGGATGCCCACTCTAGCGAACATAGAGAAATCACATATTGTATTCGTAAATTCGACATATAAACCATACGTCTCAATCGCACATGAGTATTCTAAAGCCCCGGTACGCGGAGTTGCCTCCCTTGGTCAAACCTGTGGGTTTACATTGCCGGTAAACGGCGAGTTCGTTAGCGACTCTGTTGTACACATTCGTTTAGAGAATTTTGCGGCTATTTCCAGCCTAGACAAGGTGCGATATGTCGAGTTTTTGGGTCACCGTATTATGAAAAATGTGCGATTCAAATTGGGCCAGGTCACACTTGACGAATATACCGCCGACCGCTACAACATTAATTGGCAATTTAAGGTGCCACCACATAAAGAGCTGTCGTATATGCGTTGTGTAGGCCAAGAAGTGCCGAAGCAAGGGTATGTCACCGCTGATCCATTAGTAGACGAGGTGCGCGAATATCGGCTAGTTGGAAACGGCCCACAAACGTTTAAGAACCGACAGCCTACAATCGATTTATGGATTCCTTTGTTATTTTGGTTTAAGGATATTCATTCTGCGCTGCCTAACTTCTTGTTTCCATATGGGCAGACTGATATCGAAATTGAGCTTGAAAATGAGGCCAACTTGGTAGCATTTGCCAACTACTCTAACACTACAGGCAATGTATATACGGTGCCACGAGTTACTGAGTGCGAACTATTCGTCAACCATATATACATCGATCCGGCCATTCACAAGATCTTTATGAAGCGGTTCGGTTATCAATTAATTAGAGTTTCTCGCACACATAATATGCCCAATCTTAAAGCCGCGGAAGATTCAGTTTGGTTGCATAAAATTAAATGGCCTGTTGAGTGTATGTATGTTGCGTTCCGACCAGCCGTAAATTTGGCGAACAGCCAGCGCTGGCACCGGAATACCGCAATCACGTCTAATGACTATAGAGTACCCGTAGTTACCGGCGGTTCAGTAATCCAAGTAAATAATTTAGTTTATGAAGACGAAGCCCCGATAATCGACACACTAGGGTTAAGAATGCAAGACATTACAATTTACCAGGATCTGCCGCCAGTATTTTATAACTCCTATATTCCTACGCAATACGGAGCAGGAATCAAGGCGCCTCGCGATTTAGGCTGGAACATGATGAACTTTAACTTCCAACCGGGCGAATATCAACCGAGTGGCTACATCAACGTGTCACAAGGGCGCGAATTTTACCTACGATACAAGTCGGCCATTGATCCTGTTTCTGGGCTATACTACATAAGATCCGGCAACCCTATCGAGCTATTAGTTGTCGCGGACTGTCTCAACTTCTTGCTTGTAAAGGACCATGCCGCCGTTCTGCGCTTTAGTACGTAGACTCTCAAAAAAAATTATTCTCTAAGTTTTTGATACGTAGTATTTAATGCGCGACCAAGCAAGTTTAATCCCCAATTCTTACGGTTATGCAATGCGGCCTTGCTATTATATCCTACGCCATATATTCGGTCATAAGGGCTAGCTTCTACAAATATACATTTTTTTGGACATCCAAACATAAACTGTTTTAACTCTTCGTTTTGGCTAAATTTCAAGTAATTGCCCTGTAATATTATCTTCTCTCTATGTGTGACCCATGTATCCTCGTCAAAATTAGATATCTGGCGACCAAGCGACTTGACGGTTTTAGGTGAATCCGTTTCTAATATTTTTTTAGCCATTACTAAGTCATTAAATAGCAGTGCTTTGTGGTACATCATATACTGTTCTGCAGTGTTAAATGTTACTTCGTTTTCTACTATCGTGCATGGGTACCATTGGGATAGATAGCCATTGTCCTCATATGGCTTCCAAAACATAACATATTCGGTCATTTTATAATATGTAAAAAAATATTCAATATTTAAACCAGATCTTGCACGGCTTTCTTATAGTTTTCGTCAGAAATAAGGTTGTCGTTTGCCGTCAGTTTGCGTTCCCTACTGTACAAAAATAGACTTGGGATAAGTTCTAACGCCAGTCGCCACCCAGAGCCGATATTGTAGCCCTGCATGATGCTAGATACAAAATGGCTAGTATCATACTTCATTCTGCGCAACTTAACCTTTACAGTGTCTGAGTACCCCGTTAAGTCAATTCGGCTGCCAAATATTTCACTCTTGCCATTAAAAATGCCCTCTAGGCCATAAGCCACTGCTAATATACCTTCTTCAAAGAAGTCACAATACCTGGCACGGTCGTTTTTAATGGTTAAAATACGCAAGATTGCCTTTGCTTCTTTTTTGCTGGTTCCGGAGTTAACATCCGGGATTTTGTCTAAATTAATACCTTCTGTCTCTAAACACGTTCTAAGCATATCGATGCGTTCCATTATGTCGGCCATTTCGTCTTCTTCGTCTTCTTGACGCACAAACTCTGCATCATCGTTAGTTTTGTCCATATTGCCCAATACCCTGTTAACATGGTCTTGCTTGCGCTCTTCGTTAGTCATGCGGTTTAGCTGCTCGTCCCGCGGGTTGTCTGCCGACCAGCTATTGGCGGGTCGTGCGTTACTTGTCGGGTAATAATTCGCGTCCTCGTCTTCATCTTCGTCCTCATCGTCGACCAAATTGTATGGAGTTTTATAGCTCGATTGCTGAGCTGGGCCGGCCGTAGGCGCCGTCATAGGCGTGCTCTGCGGATTCCAGTTTAGTAGGTCATCGATGTCGCTAGGGTCGCTGGTCTTGCCGTAATTGGCGCTTTGTCTAAATGATGAGTTTGATATGTTAAATTTCTTACCAAGTTCATCAATTTCCTTACTATACTCCTTAGCCAAGTCAATAGTAGCCGATTTTTTTTGTTGAGGTACTCCAGATATAATTGACTTCTCTAGATCGTCTATGTCTAGTATCTCATCATCATCGGCGAGCAAATCGCACATACCAACTACATTTTTTGTGTTGTTTAAATTGCTCATTTTTATGAAATGGTATAAGACGAATTAACCTATGCTTTATAATTATTTTAACACCTATTAGTTCTTATAAATTTTCGTTTTTTATTAATTAAATTTACACTACTTAATTAATATAATGATTATCTACAGTTTTGACTGTGCAATTAAAAATTTAGGCTTCTGTTGTATAGAAGTAAACACCAATTGGCGAAATGATGTGGCAAAAAATATAAAAGACATAGAGACTTTTTACGCTGATTCATTGGACGAAAATCCGCTAGATACCATGCATAATTTAGTAACTAAATCAGAAAAAATAGTAAATTCGATCCTAGACATCAAATACATGAATATCTTTGACTTTGCGGCGGAGGGCTGCGTGCGCGATGTCAAATTTACCGAGGTAGTTAAGCGCCTTAAATACATTTTATTCTGTTTGGAAACGCAACTTCCTAAACCCGACGTGGTTCTTATAGAATACCAAATGAATGTAAATGATAAAGCGCGCGGAATTGCCCGGTATATTGAAGAATATTTTTTACCCATCGGCGGCACAGATGCTACTATAACATACGCTATGGATGCATATCCGCTTATTGACGCCGATATCCCCGCCACACTCGCTAAAAATACTGTCATCCATATGGTACCCCCTAATATTAAAAACGCATACCAAGTAGATAGTTCGCCAAAGGGCGGCTATCAGGCGTTTATAGTTAAACATAATCGGGCCTACGACGCTAATAAAGCACACACTACCCATAATTTTAAATATTTCTTAGAAACCCGGGGGCTTTCTGATGTAATAAAAGGCATTCCTAATAAATTAGATGATATTGCCGACGCATTTATGCAAGCATATGGGTGGTGCAAACACACAAATCTTTTTTAAAGTAGTAAATTATATATCATATACATGTCGATAAAAGCAGAAGTTCTCAAGCTAAACCCCAATAAGATTAAAGCCATCGCCCGGGAAGTGTCTAACATATTGGCCCAAATAGACGACGAAATAAAATCCGCATATGACCGGGACGAATGCAAGGTGAATGTTTCGGTGCCTATCACTATATCTATTCCGTATATGTCTAATAAAAACGCACAACGCGCCGTATATTACAAAATACTAGAGTCGCTGATAGATCGCGGCTTTATAGTGAAAGTGTCGCTGTCCAAAGATCAGAGTGTGTTTCATATTACATGGCTCTCAGACGACGAGCAAAAAGAGATAAACTTGCAAAACGCCCTATTAGCGAAATATTCTATTATTAAATGAGCTATCCAGTGCCAAGCTTATTAAAGAAATTCCGGCAATTGTTAATAAACAAGTTGCTGTCTTTTTTTAAGATCATCGCGTTTGCATCATCTATCTTTTTTTGGTAGTCCCTGTCGGTTAAAGTGCCGCCATACTGAATACATTCAGTTACCAATGGCGCCGGCTCAATGTAATCTATTTTGCGCCCCATAAATATTTCATATACAAATAACAGCATAGACACCTTGTTAAGCCGGTCTGCTAGGTTTTTAGAGAAAATCAAAATATATCTCATAACGCAATTAGCCGAGCAAAAACACCCCTTTACATTTATACAGTAGCTGTTTTCCTTAATTTCCGCGCGATTTAAATTTGTAGAACTCACAAACTCGCCAACCCGCCCTTTATTCAGAGGGTCTATCGACTGTGGCTCAAACCATGGCCGGCCTTTAAACGATCGCCTGCAATTCCAACATAGCAAATTAATGTTTTTTGGCCAAGTATTTAAATCCGTGAATACCATGGGTATTTTATCGAATATTTTAGCGTCTGTTTCGGATCCGTGCAATAAACGATCATGAAAGAAGTCCTCGATTCGTTCGCAATCGGTCTTAAACACCCCAGGTAAAAAAAGCACACCGTCTACTGTTTGCTTTTTCGCGTTTTTAATTCGGTTCATCAGAATGACTAAATTAATTCATATAAATAATTTAATTATTTCTTTAGTTAAGAAAATTAATCGGTAAATAAATATACCAATAGATGACAAGTGATTATTTCAATGACCCTTTGGCTTTCGATGAACAAATAATTGCCGAAAAATTAGGTATCTACGAGTATGGGCCAAAGAGCGAAAACGATGTAAATATGAACTTAAAACTCGCGCTTTTAGAAGAAGAATTGCGAACCAGCCAAAAACAAGTAGACAATCTTAAAAAAAACAAACGTGAGAACTTTGTGCCTAACAAGCACACTGAAAAGTGTTCATGCAAGCAAGACTGGGACGTTTTCGACTGGGAGCCATCTAAGAAAGTGCTAATGTTTTTGATTGTCATATTAGTCGTGTTTTGCGTGCTACAGTATTTTACATTTAAAAGCGAGGCAAAGGAAATGATGGAACTAGTGTATATGATGATGAAAGCGCAGCAGATGGGCGGCCAGAATCCACTGGGTGTACCAAATAACACTAATGTACAAAATCCATAAACAAAAACTGAATATACAAATATATCTATACAATGGACAGCAACTCGGCGAATTCAGACAAAGAACCCATAACTACAAGCGTAGAATTTGATACTCTATCAGGTATTAAAATCTATTCAGGCACAACTAAAGAGAGTCGCACCCGATATGTACGTAATTTACAGTATCTTAAAGCATTGGCGTATAAAAAGCCGCAAATATTCCATAAGCCTCAGCCGTCGACGCTGACGGCGCAGGGGTTGATGTCTAATATATCGTTTGATGAAAAAGATATTATAGACACACTTACTGAGCCAACCGGCTATATGATGCTGATAGGATGCAATTTTGGTGAAAAAATAAACCCTAATTATCATATCCCGAAAGTAGAGAAGAAATCAGGCAGGGGTCGCAAACCAAAGCCGAAAATCAAAACAAAGCGCCGGTCGCAAGGTAATGGCAAGTATTTTAGTAGCCAAATCACCTTTATTGTGCAGCACCCAAAGTCTGGAGTTAACTACAAAATAAAACTGTTTAGAAACGGTGTTTTCCAAGTACCGGGCGTAAAAGACCCAAGTATGTCGGATTTGATAGAGCCAATTAACATACTGAAAACTTATTTATCATACAACTTTGGCGAAGATGTGCAGATTATGAATTTCATGGCTGTGATGCGCAATTATAAGGCAAAGGTTATCGATGAGAATGCCCGCATAGACTTGACTTATCTAGAAGACATCATATATTTCCATAAAAACTACAAACTATTTGAGCCATTTTTGCAATACGAATTGGCCGCATTGCCGCCTAAGATTAAGCAGAAAGCGATGAAATTCATAGGCAAGACGAATTTGCTAAACATTGCCGAGATCAACTACAACACCGATAAAAACTTTTGCCTTAATATCAAGTTCTACCGCTCTATGCCAAGCGACCCGTACAAAAAAACAACGGTTAAGCTACTTAAAAAAGGCAAGATTAATTTTGACGGTGGTAACTCCGAATACGAGATGCAGGAGTTGTATTACTGGTTGTCATACATATATTCTACCTTTTCTTCTGAAATACTCATAGACGTACAAAAAATAACAAATACGTATAATTACCCGCTACTTCAGCTATGCGAGCCGTCTAGTTTTATCTACAGCGACGACGAGTCCCCTAGTTAAGCATCTACAACACAGCATACTTTTTTAAGCCAAACCACATCATACTTCTTCAAAGAGCGGTATTTATAAAACATCATACTTAACCACTAAATCAAGAACGATATACACTATAATCATAAACATTAATTGTAACATCGTGCCCTTCGTCGTAGTGCATTCGCCTTCAATTGTGTCTTTAAATTCGCTAAGCACCGTATTAATAAATACATCACTAAAAATTATCATGCTTATTACAAATAGTAAAAAAGCTACTTTGTAATTTATTGCAGATAATAAATTTCCAGACATCTTCATTAAATCCGTTTTCTTAGATTTCTTTTTTGGCGTCTCCTCTATTTCATCGTCTGCAGTGTCTTCGTCATCAGATAACCCTTTAACATATTCGGACATTTATTTAAAAAGTGAATTATATATATAATTATAAAATAAAATGAATCCTGAATTAACATTGGCATCATGCCCCGGCCGATACGATTTTAGCAGTTACTGCAAAACCAATTGGTACGGCGATTTTAATATTCCCATTTCGAAAGATACCCGCTGCGAGTATTGTAAAAAACACATGGAAGCATTTGGCAATGACGGGTGGTACGAAATTTTACCACGCGCTGAAAAAATAACATGTGACAGTATCGACGACCCATTTTTAACTATGATGGAAGCCGCCGGTTTTCGTATTCAAGTAACCGACCCAACGGGCAAAATACCATTCCTGGTACATCCTGCATATAGTTTCCGGCGCCAAAACGGCGAATTAGTGGTTGAAATGCCGCCAAAGGCGTATTACTCAGTTAATATTAACCCGCAGCAAAATAACCGCACAGTGTCAATTTTCTATTCGGTTGAAATGCACGTTGATGATACGCAGGTTATGCTTCAAGAAACGCCTACCTTATACACTGACTCTGTAACAGTGCAAGGATTTAATGAACACAACCCGTTTATGTTTATAGCAGACGACCCCTCTATTGAAAACATCGAGTGCTTGCCCGAAAACCGCATTAAAATCAAAATAGCCGCGTATACTAAAAACCACGACAATTACATAAAAATATTTGACTTTACTGTATGGGTCCAGCTCGCATATATTAACACAGAATTGTACCAATCACCAAACCACCACAAAATGTTTACCGAATTAACGGAAGAAGCGCGTGACTATTATCACGTCATTGCGCAAAAGAGACGACGCGAAGAAGCCACTAAATTGGGGCTGCTTTAAAATGCCCTAAAAGAAAATTAATCAATAAACTCAATAGTTACTGTTTCGTTTTTTCGTCTAATAAACTTAAAGAAGTCTACTGTGCGATTTATGAAAACGCCGTTAAATAGCCATTTCCATTTCGCCGGATTCGCCACTTCGCTTGCCAATATCTGAATAATTTCGTCGAGTCTCTTTTTTTCGATAATTAGCTTGTCGCCATGGCAATAGCTAACTTTATCGGATTTATTACAAGCAACGAATATATTTGGAAATTTGGTTATCTTGGCTTTGCCTATTTTAACAAATTTACTGGCTAAGTTATGCAATTCTTTTATTATCGCCTCTGCCGACGATCCCTTAAGCTTTTCGAGTGACACCCTATCAAAGTTAAAATACGTGTCTTTTACGTCTTCAATCATTAGTTTTTTATCGTGATGGACCGACACATACTTGCTAATAATATTTTTAATCTTATACTTGTCTTCCTCGTCTTCTAGGTTATCAATTAGCTCGCGCACCTTAGACAAGTCTTTATTAAAGTCAGTCTTAGCTAAGATTGTAGACAGTTTTAGACGAAGCGCTGTGTTTCGCTGGCTATTAAAAACACTAATAAAATGCATCAATACGATATTGTATAAGTAGAAATCGTACAGCCCCTGATTTAGCTTATTTGCGTGTTCTTCTAAATGAGTGGGCTTTGTTTTACCCTGTTTGACCGAGTATATAAGTGCGTTAATTTCGTACGGATGATATAATGCCGTTTGTATAGGACTGGAGTTGAGCTTTTTCGCCACGGCCAGGCTTATGTCTTTTATAAAATAGTTGATGTTATTGTGGATAAAGCCAATTACAGAATTGCCAACCGATAACCACTGGTCTACACCTATATCTGGATACAGATACAACCCTTCGATGCCGTTTTTCGCCGATTCCTCTACATTCCATTTCTTGAACAAGTTAAGAATTTTCTGTATATCAACAAAACTAGCATCATATTCGCCTTTGTATGGTGTAAATATTAAACTAATGTTGTTTTCCAGAGGATAGTGGGAGGCCGCAATAGGAAAGTACAGCAATGTCTTTTTATAGTCTAGAATTACGGCATAGCACAAGTTAGAATAATTGATATAATAATGTTTTATAGAAATAGAATAAGCTTTACAAAACTCTTTCATAGTTACCAAATCAATACTAGATTTGATCTTTTCATACTCTTGCGTTTCAAAGTGGCGCCGAACAATTGCGCGTATAATAGTAATCAGCCCGCTTTCATTTATAAATAACTTAGTGTCGATAATGCCGGTTCGCTTAAATATCTCCGTATTAAATAGATAAATAGGAAAGTATTTGGTCTTTTTGCGCAATACAACCAAATTAGTGTGGCTTTCCGGAAACATCTCAGCAGGCGTCCGCAGTCCCTTGGGTAATATCAGTTCTATTGCTTCTTTGTTAGTATCATCAAATAATATAACATTGATGCCGAAATAGTAGTAAGCAATACTAGATATTAAATTATTCCACGGGACAAAGTCGGCATTGTACGATTCAATCGCGTCTTCGCTGTCTATTGCTAATAGAGCCGAGCACAAGTCGTCTACATCCTTAAAATATTTGCTTGCTGTTCCGTCTAGAATAACGCGAAACTTATCCGGATTTTTTTTAATTCTTGCCGTCATGTCAATTAACAATTCTTTCACCGTGCGCGTCAATGAATGGGCTATAGCGTGCACCATTCCTATATTATCTATTTGCATCGTTTTTTGCTCTATGCCAAACAAGTAATAACCGTCCGCAGTGATGCATTCTTGATCAAGGCCGCCCTCTGATGAATAAGTGTCGAAAAACAACGGCTCTAGCGTGTTCTCCGGCAATCGACTAATACGGCCCGGTTCTATGTTTTTCCCGTAGCTGGCGATGTAGCGGGATCCCTTTGTGATGTTTACCTTTTCTCCGGTGTATTCGTGTTTAGTTAAGCAAGTGTTGTGAATTTCCTGCTTTTTCTTATTGACATTTTCGTTCATCTCTATTTTTTTGCAACAAGGAATACAGAAGTCGCGCGGGTGTTGTTTTACGATAAACTTAATGTATGGATACTTGATATTTGGGCAGCTGTACCAAACCGGCTTTTGTTTTGTGAAATTCCAGTATTTTAACGCCTTTGATTTCTTGTCTTTAGGCAACTTAGAATACTCTTCGTCCGACAAAATAACGGGCTGATATGGCTTTTGACAAATCTTTGAATATATCACATTAGAATTGTAAAGTTTTTTAAAGTTATATAATACTGGGTCCTGGGTCTTCAAGTTCTTAAGGGCCTTTTTAGTCTTAGTCTGTACAGTCTCGCTAGTTGCCACCTTAATATGCGCGGCCGAGCGAATATAAATACTCAACAGCGCGGTTAGATACATATGGAAATACTCTAGTTCGACATCATCGCGAATACCGGACACCGTGATTTTCAGTTTACTAGACACATTAATTATCTGGAATAGCCGCGTCCGTGTAAACACAGAGCTCCATTTTTGTTTAACTAATCCGTTTGATAAAAATTCATAGTAATTTTCTATAGTTACTACCTTTTCAATGCGGGTCGGATCATATTTATACATACCTTTGTTAAAGAAGTATTCTAGCCCTAATACCGAGCTTTCTTTTTGCGTGATAATGCCAACATTTTTGAAGTCTTCTAGAACGTTTTTAAATATCGCAAATCGCGCCTCGGTAGTGTCGTCGTCGAAATAAAACGACAACGATGTTTCGGTAAAGGTCACGTTTTTGGCAGTAATCTCATGGATGTGCGTTTTGTGGTATTTGATACGCTCGCCAAACTTGTTAATCATCATGATTAATGGATTAATCTTGTCAGAAGCGACTTTTATAATCTTCTTAAAATCCATATGGTTTTCTTCGCGCCATTCAGTTTTAACTATGTAGTTTCCGTTCTTAAATATGATAAGCCGCATGTTTTCGTTTGTATCTAAGTTGATCCGGATTTTGATTAACAGCGAATTAATAGGCAATATGTCCCGCGGTTCTGTTTCGCTCATATATGATTTGCGTAGTACAATAGTTTGATTTTCATGGATCAGATTTGCCTTGCAGTAAGTTATGACGCTATTTAATTCGAGAACATCAAATAGATTGCGAAGTGATAAAACTACGTCAATATCTTGCTTGATATTATTAAGTGATATAGTAGTCGATGTGATAGAACTAAACAGTTTCTTTTGTAACTCTGCATTGTCGGTATAAGCCTCTGCTGTTATACTATTTTCTAACATACATAATTCTTGTAGTCGACGTTTGTCCGGCAGTAGATCTGGGTACATTTCTTTGATTGATTTTTCGTTTTTAATATACTCCCTAAAAATCGAGTATGTTATCATAGGAAAATAAATAGTAATAAACCCATAATACAGCAATTCTAGTTGGTACGTGTCTTTATTTAGCTTGGTGTATATCTCATTTGGGTCGATTAAGTCGTTAAGATCGACTAAGTAAAACTCATTAGTCGCGTATTTATAATATATATTACGCAACAGCTCAAATGTGTCTCTGGCCGAAATATGCAGAAAGTCTTTGGAATTGTAGTATTCAGCCTCTACCGGAATGCCGTTTATACTATTAATTTTGCTAGAACTAGCAGTGCTGTTCTGATAAAAAGTAATAAGTCGCTCGATGTCTATGTTTTCTACGTGCTTATGTACGCTAGTAACGTAGTTTAGTGGGTACGATCTGCCTCGGTATTTAAACCATAGATGTTGCCGATATATAGGGATTCCAATCGCGGCGTATATTTTATACTTAAATTCTAATATGTTGTCAGCCGGTGATGTATTAATGTCGGATATAAACTTAACTCCGCCAGAGTACTGTATGGCTAACGTTTCTTCCTTTTCTGTTAAAAAATCTATTTTATGGCTGAGATCTAGCAGGTCGGGAGGTTCTTCTATTCCAACGTCGTCTACATGTTCGGTTTCCGCGGGTTCGCCGGCATTACACGCACCTGGTGGCTTATCGCATGGTTTTGCTTCTACGTTTCCTGTTTCAAGCGAGATATCACCAAGCTCGGCCAACAAATCCTCGTCTATTTCAAAGGTGGCATCCGCGTCATCGGCATACTCATCTCCGCCTGTTTTACTTGATTTACTTAACTGGCTAACACCCAATTTAACTTTCCAATTTACACCGTAGAATTTTTTTAAAATATTGCTAGTTGTCATATTTAAGTTAGATTCTAGCTTATGTAGTTCTTTCAGAACATCGGCGGGGACTTTTCCGACAAAAACGTAAGTTTGTTTTAATGCCCCTGTCATCAAATTTAGTATACGTATCTTAACAGGATCGTGGGAAAATTCATGTGTCATGTTCGAATATATTTTTAGAGATATATTTATCTTAACGTATATTACTTGCTTAACATGTCATCCGAAAAGTTCCTTAAAAAATTCTTTCTTAAGCTAACTAAGGATGATTTTTGCGAAGACACGTTTTTGGCGGCTTTTTACAAATTGTACAAAAAACTTAAGTCTACGGGTCTGTTTAAATCGAAGACCACGGGCCTGTTCAAATGCTATATAGACTATATTATTCGCAATCAAGAATTTAAGACAGAGGAAGAAAAGGTTAACGCGCTAAATGAGCTATACGACAACATATTAGATCATATATTGTACAAAGAAGAAGACGCGTCAGTAGACGCCGGATTTGTTACAAATAAGGAAAGGGCCGAAAGCAATCAAAGGCACGGCAATATTGAAGAGCAAACCCCTGCGCCAAGTGAGCCCGTTGTTCCAATTATTCGTACTCCTCTCAAGAAAGGCAAAATTAAACTAAATAAGGCCAAAGCGCTCCGTATACTAAGCATGTTTATTAAACAGTCGTCAATTATTACTTATGAGGATCCTACCGAAATATCCAACGAGCACGACGAAACATTTAGAGAATTCACGCAGGCTGACATAGTTGATGGTATTATAAACTTTGATAATCGCACATTGCCATTGCCGCAGCCGGATATTGAATTTGGCAAACGCTCAGATATGATGAATATTTGGCGGCAAACGGAGGCTAAATGCAAAGAGTTGTGCGAAGACTCGGTGCTAGATATGTTGGTGTCTAAAGTGTATTTTATTGACACGCAACAAGTGACGCGTAATATGCCGCAGATGGTAACCGTCACAATACCGGAAATTAACGAAATCTTGCCGGTAGAAACGTTTGTAGCTACTTATTCGCGCCTAAGCTATAATACTATAGTGAAGCTGGTAAATTCTCATCCATTAGACGAAACATTAGCACGCGCACAGCAAAAAATTAAAACACTGTATATTTGCGCAGGGGCCCAGATGGTGCAGGGCGGCAATGCGGACCAAGGCCTAGACGTACAGGAAAGCCCCTTGTACATGATAAGCTCGTATTCGATTGGCATAAGTAAGGCATTACATGGGTACCCATTGTCTACAAAACAGGTGTTGATTTGCCCTAATGTGTTGGTTTTCAAAGATACTAAATATCAAGAACTGCCTATGAGCAAATGGCAAAAGATCGCCGTAATGTGCTGTCCTAATAAGTGGTGGCCGAAACTCAGTAATGCGCATATCGGCGACGAAGACGCGCGCCTATACGATCCGCGAACTATTTATGAAGATAACAAAGAATATGTATCACTGGCTAAGTCGTTTTCTAATGCGCTGGAAACCGCACTATTCTTTGGTTACGACACAATTGTGCTAGATGACCGGGCAATAGAAGACAACAAAGCGCCGGCCCATGTTACCGCCAAAATGATGAAAGATGTAATCGGTCTTTTTAATGGCCGATTTAGGGAAATAGTGGTAGCCGTGAATAAGTCGGCATCATTTAATGTATTTAGGCATTATTTTTCTACGTAACTTTCTTAAGTATCATATATGTAAATGTATTACGCATTATGGTTAGCAGCAGTAACCTTGCTAGTTTTGTATATATTGTACCGAGATGAGATAGAAACATTTGTTAGCCGAAAAGACATATGCAATGAGCGGGATGGGCGTTGCTACAGCGTAGTTGAGCGGTTTTCTGAGGCTGACAAGGCGAGCGAGCTTCTGGCAGAGCTTAATTTATTTTGCCTAAAAGTTATTAAACATCTACGTAATAAATATTTGTGGTCGTATCATCCTAATGTCGAGGCACGAAATATTGTGCAATTTCTGATGTCAAATTACAATCCAGACGGAATTATTGAAAATGCGCCTACCAGCAATGTAAATACTTCATACGTAGATGACAAAGGTAAAGAATTCGGCATTTGTTTGCGCGAAAAACAGAGCGGTAAAAACAACTTCCATAGTATGCACGATTTGCAATTTGTCGTACTCCACGAGATGTCTCATATGGCTAATGTCAACTATGGCCACGAAGAGGACTTTTGGGAGATATTTAGGTTTCTTTTAAAAGAGGCTAAAGAGGCTAATTTGCATGAGCCATTTGATTATTCGAAGGCGCCTATGAACTATTGCAGTTTAATAGTTAGTCATAGTCCCTATTACGACCCAAATATCAGAGACATATAAATTCTAAATTTGAAAAGATATATGGGTAATATAATGGATATGTTTAAATCCGCCGAGGTGTCTAGTGGTTACGAAAACCTAGCGCGCTGTATAGAACGATACTCGTTAAATGACAAGACGTTTTATTGCGACACCCGTTTAGGCGTAAAAATAGATGACAGAATATTACACCCGGCATACGAAAAACAGGCAATAATAAAAGTAAAGCCAGTTGACTTGGTGACCCGTATTCAACGAACTTCAAATGTGTTTCAAATATGGTTAGTGTCGGATGGGTTTCCCGAAAAAGACATGGTTATTTATTACAGCGCAGACAACACCTTCTCTTGCAATAGATATGATCCAACTATATTGATTCCGCATATTCTACAAATGTCCGACTCTAGCGATTATCTGCGCCCGAACAATCACCCATTTTACAAATTTGGGTATATTGCGGATTATTCTTGGTATCCGGATGAAACATACATAAATGCCGAACTAGGAGTAGAGGCCAAATATGTAAACGCGGCCGATGAAATATACAAAACATCGAATAATTTCCAAGGTTCGGAATATTGTGGCGGACAACGTGCATTCCAAATAAAGTATGAAGATGATGAAGACTGGAATTATTCTAGTGACTCAAGTGACGACGAAGCCAACTATTCCGATCCCAACTATTTTTATAAAAATCGCGAAATTGACGAACCGGTGGAGTCCTCGCCTATATCAGACTGCAGCAGCTGCGGCATACCAGAGTTTGAAGGCGACTTTATGGACCAAGTAGATGATTTGCCGACTATTACTCAGGCCGACATTGATGAATTAGAAAATCTGTTTGGAAATAAGTCAAATATCACATCAGAGGAAGATCTGGAGTTGCCCAAAAAACCACTGCGAAAGATAACCACGGTAAACACAGAAGAAATGACTAAACTGATACAAGAGTACAACCAAAAACGAAATGAAGAACTCAAGAACATGAGAGAGCTATACAAAATATTAAACGACGTAAGCGATTATGTTCCGCCGCCAAAAGATATAATCCCGGTATTGGCGCCTAGAGAGGACAATCTTTAATTTTTTAAAAAATTGAATTAATGATATATTATAAAAATGGAGCACAGTCTGCCTAGTAAAGTAATTGGTAGCGAAGCGTATTTTAATTCTACTGACCCTGAGATTATCGACGAACGCGAATCTCTACGTGCGACCATATTACAATACCAAAAAGAGAAAGACGCCCGCTACAATGCGCTTAAGAAACAGACAGTAGACGAAAACGCGCAAGAGTATTTGAAATCTCTACACGCCAAGGTAGAGGAGCAAAAAAGAATCATCTTAAAGCGTATGGAATAATATTTTTTTAAAATGTGAATTTCGATGGTATTTAAAAATAACATGCAAGATCTTAACTCTCGCAAGCGACACATCGTAGTAAGCGGCGTAAAACTCACATTTTTCATAAAAAATAATCAATTGTACGCGAAGAATACAGATTTAGCAACGTTGTACGTCGCGTCAAATGATTTATTCAAATCTATTAGTTTAGATAATATCACTGACGCGGAATTTAACATAGTTGATGGATGGTATGTAGTTAATGCGTATATTACTACAGATGATGGCAAAAAATACTCATGCTTATTACGTAATTATGGAGAAATTTACCACAAAGAAGTTAGTGAAGGTCTTACTGAGCAGTTTAAAAAACAAAATGCGATTATGCGGTTCTTTGGAGAGAACTCGTATAGAGACCAAATATTAATACACGCTATAGCTTGTGATAAAATTAAAATAGAACAAAATGAAGCTGTTTCCTCTGCGATACTGGCTTATTTTAATTCTCTTAAAAAGCAAACGCCCACCTTGCATCACATAAGCGACACCTTATAAAATAAAGACATCCTTTATCTAGATGACTAATTTTTTTGAAAAAACTGAATATTTGAGCCTTAAAGTAGAAGTCTTCAAGAATGTCCACGTTTCGAACATTGATGGAGAACCAAATCAAGACCATGTTTGAATTTCAGAAAACGCACAAAGTTGCCCGGGAATGCATCGCCAACACCAGATACCTGCTGGACTGTGTTAAATCGACCACAGTGAATGCACGCGCCGTTGCAGTCATAGTTATTGGCCTAGACCCTGAAGGAACAGAACACGATTACATAGTTATCCACGGACACGTAGCCATAAGAATGGATGACGATATAATAGAACCGTCGTACGAAATCGCCGCACTCAAGAACAAGCAATACTTTGGAAGTTACGAAAGATACAAAGAGTTCATCACCAAGCACAAAATAAACGAATTTATAGACCCTAAGGAAGTGCCCTCTTGGTACACAAAGTTTGTAACAATTGCCGAGCAAATCAACGCGGGCACGTACTCGAATATAGATGAGGAATATTATTACCTACAGGCAGAGTATGTTGACCGACGGATGAAGGAGCTTAAGCTAATATAGTTTTTTTAAAAAGTGAATATTAATATAATAGAAAACGATGAGCATCGAGATGAAAACTAACAGCGAATCTAAAGTATTCAATTTAGAATGGCTGTCATTGACGCTTCGCATTGAAAACGACACATTGCTAGCAGAGTGTCCCGAATTAGATATTGGATTTTTCGCCGATTTCCGCATTCCAATGCATATTAGCGACATTGCCACGGTTAAATTTAGAAATCTAACATGCGCCTGTGTGGATGTAATTCTTGTGGATGGCCGCAAGTTGCCCCTGCTTAGTAATCGATATTATACGCATTCTGTAGCGGCAAATGAGCTAGCTAAAAACTTTGAAAAGAAAAACGCGATGGTTCAATTCTTTACGTATAATTCGTATTTAGATAAGCAAGTAAAACTCCTGAAAAAAGTAGAAGAAGATCTAAAATCCGATGCCGACAAAATTAAAACACATGCCTTAAAACAGCTCATGCAACAACACTCCAAATTGCGCGAGCTTAGGGAAGATTACAAGGTTATTAAGGCCGAAATAGCAGCGCTTAAAGCTAATAGCGACTCTTAATTTTTTATAAAATGTGAAATTTATAATACTAGATAAAGATCTAGGCATGAAATTCAAAGTTGAGGGCATTACCTTATGCATAGAACTAAAAAATGGGTTTATGAGGGTATTATGCAAAGAAATAGACGCGACGTTTGTCGGGTACTCAGAAACCCTCAGTAAATTTACCATAGGCGACATTAATACGGTTGCGTTCGTACGCGATTACACTGTACTTCTGGTAGACTTTTACACTAAGAACCACGAAACGGCATGTATTAAATTATGCAGCTCATCCCGATTCAACGCATACCGCGAAATCAAGTACATGCAAAATAGTTACAACGCAAATTACGAAGTGGGTGACGTAGACAACTCCATTTATAAAACCTTCTTGGATGACATGAATAAGGTTTATAAAAAATCTATTATCAAGAACAAAGAGCAACAGGAAAAAATTAAAAAGTACATCTTAAACAAACAGAAGGATGCGCATAAGATATTTTTACTCGCCAAAGAACGCAATGATTTACGTATTGAGTGTGATGATTTACGCAACGAGAGTCGGCAGTTACGCAATGAATGTGCTGAGCTAGAGAACCAGGTAGCCGAATTGGCTGGAAAATTAGCAGAGTTAAATTCTACATAATTTTTTTTAAAATGTGAATATATAAATATTTTAAAAAATGGATATTAAATCATGCGTAGTTATGGCCGGTGCCTTAGAGTTTATTGTTTGCGTATCGACGGAGCCCGACGAGTTAGATGATGACTCAAATGACTTAAATTACATAATCATAGCATATAACAAAAAATACAAATTTATGATGAAGGCCATTGTGTATTTAGCCAACAAGAATCCAATGGATGTGCTTATAGATCGTATAAATGACGCGATAAAGAATAGCCGCATTGTCGCGCAATTTGACCGAAATCAAGGCGTCCTTAATCTGACGTTGTTTCTAGGTTACGCGACTGGCCTGCCAATTAAATACCAAGCGGCGCTTGTAGAAAGCAAGTACAATAGCCACCCAATACAGAGCATAATCCAACAAATAAAAACAGATGAAGGTAAATACGGGATGTTAAACAATTACATTAGGTATTACGCTTAATTTTAAAAAATGATTATGCCATTTAACTATAAAATGGAGGAACTCGCAAATATTCCCGCCGCCACCAAAACACTAATTGCCAAACAAGTTAGTGCAATGCACGAATATCAAAAAATAAACAATATTAAACGACAATGCATAACAAATACCAAGTATTTGTTTGACTGTATTAAACTCAATAAATCACTTGATATCAAGGCAACTGCTACATTAGTTATAGGGCAGCGCAGTGGATACCCTGAAAAACATATTAGAATAATAGGGTGGCATATGGTGCTACTAATAAATGGCGAACTTATCGATCCTTCTTATGAGGTAGACTCGATGATAAATAAGAAATACTTTTATACCTACAAAGATTATATTGAATACATAAATAGCTTAGAGTTGGATAATTACAAAGAAGAGGTTAATGTGCGCAGTTTATTTAACGACTTTGTGGACATTGCAAAATTAATTAACGCAGACAAATACTATAGTATTAACACCGAATACTACGACAAACAAGCAGAGTATGTGGACGAAAATGTGGAGGAATTTAGAGAATGTAAGTAAAAGTCAACTAGATTATTTTTTGCAGTAGATATATATAATGTCGTATACTATATTGATCCGACACGGAGAGTCAGAGGCAAATGTGGCCGCCGACAACTCCGATGTACCTACTACGAAGCTAACTAAGCGCGGACATGAACAGGCCAAACAGGCGGCCGAATACCTCGCAGATCTTAAGTTTCTTAATATTAAATACATACTCGCTTCTCCATACACTAGGGCGATGGAGACGGCCGAACATATAGCTAAGAAATTACGCCTTAAGATACTTCTCGTAGATGATTTACGGGAAAGATCAAGCGGTATAATCGATGGTGTCAAATTTACAAATATCAAACATATGACGCGAATGATTTCTAAAAAAACGCGATCAGGCAAAACAATAGAAAAGATAGAACATATCGGCGAAAAGATACAAACAATGGATAATCACATTACACAGTTGGCCATAAGTAAAACCTCTACGGCGGATCCTCGGTGGAAAGAAGCGATGGATAAGCTTATTACTTTGTGCGAGGCCGAAACAGACGCCGATGTATATCATCGAGTTAACAAGGCAATTAAAAAAAATACGGCTGGAAAGGGTAGCGTGCTAATAGTATCGCACGGCGGCGCAATTGGCGCGTATTTAGGCGGCCGTTTCGGGATTAGCCCCGATGCGTTAGGCGCAAATTACGGCAAAGATATTAGCGGACGTGACATTAAAAACTGTCATTTAAGTATTATTAATAACAAAACTAAGAAGCTAGAGCTGATGATAAATACAAAGTATTTAGAATATTGAGGCTGGAAAAATTGAATTTGCTATAGTCAATATACTACAAATGGCGCAGAGTGTCGATAATACTGAGCTTTTTAACCTCAAGCAAGCTAATTCCGAGCTAACTAATGAGGTTAGTGCACTTATTGCGAAGATAACTAAAAAGGACCGAGAAGTTGTGAATATCCTTAGTTCTCTAGTTAACGCGAGTCAGGACGCCGAAAAGTACAAAGCACTAGCAGACGAATTGCAAAGGAAAGTCTCATCGCTAGAATCCGAACTTAGTTCTTACCAAAAAGCGAGCAATTTAGATGTAGAAAGACTCAATACAGAGGTCACCACCTTGTCCCGCGACATCGGATTTTTGGTCGACAAAAATGCGGACCTGTCCAATACGGTGCACAAGCTTAAGGTCGAAAACGCACAGCTTAGAAACGACTTAGAAAAACACCTCATTAATAACGTCGAACTGCGTAGTTTAGCTGACACCCTGAACGCTGATAATAACGACATACAAGTCCAAAACAAAGCGTTGCAGAGTGATAATGCACTTCTTACAAAAAAACTAGATGAGTTAGAAAAGGCTAAAGCAGAAGCCGCCTGTGAGTATACAGAAGAAGACGCTGAATACGACTTTGTCTCCGATCATGTACTAGATGAGGACGATGAGCCAATGTCGTGGTGGGGCATGAATAGCAGCGAGCAGTTAGCGGGTTTCGAGAGATTAGTAGCGCAAAACGCCATGTTGAAACGGGTTGGTCGTAGGTTTAAGAGTGAGCTTAGCAAACTCAAAAAAATACAGGATAGCCATTTATCTTGCGAGTACGAAAAACAGACACTTACCGACAAGGAAATACTCATGGACAAGAACGTAGAGCTTACCAAAGACATCGAACTTCTCAAAAAGGTCATAGAAGAATACAAAGAAAAGCTTGTTGAGTTTAGAAACGAGAGAGACTTGTTGAAGAAACAAGTAGAGTTCATTAATAAACCGAGTTCTCGCTTACCGCTAGACAACGACAAAGAACCCCAAGTAGCCGCGTTAATCTCGCGAATCCGAGATATGGAACATAACCACAAAGAGAAAGTTGCAGAGCTTACCAAAAAACTCAAGGTTTACGAAGAAGAAGAGATAGTTATTAGAATTTCGAAAGAATCCACCTCAATTGTGCGTAACTACAATTAAATTGGTTTTTTTTGAAAATTGAATTTATATATCTAATATATATAAGAAATGACTGAAATCAACGACAAGTGTGACAAATGCGACAAATACCTAAAATCTAATTTGGTTGTAATGCGCGAGCTAGTTAAGTATGCTAATGAGCTTACGGATGTTAAAAAGCAGCGTGATGAACTTCGTATGGAAGTTAAGAGACTGCAAGCAAACAGCCAACCAACTACTCTTTCCGAGGTAGACACCGCCGCTCTTACTGAGGAGCTAGAAAGCAAAAACAGAGAAATCGAGACTCTTACTAAAGATCTTAAACATATTACGGATATTAAAGACGAATACAAACTTAGAGCCGCCGAGTATCGCAAAGAACGCGACGATATACGAACAGAATCTATCAAACAAAGTAAAGCGTATGAAAGAGCTTCGGAGCAGCTTCGAGTATACGGCGAATGTAACGACTCGGTTAGAAACGATTTCAATGCACTGATAAAGAAATATCACGAACTCGAGAAATCGGTTAAACCATTGGAAACCGACGAACTGCTTATAAAAGTCAAAGACGGGAAGGCAACAATCATCCGGTCTACTTGAAAATTGATTTTATTTTTTTCAAATATAAAATATGGACAAAGAAATTAAATTGGCCACATGTCGGGTTAAACTACTTACTGCTCTCGATGAAATAATTGATGATTCTGATGAAAAGCATACACTGATTGTACAACTAACAAACTTTTTGCTAGAACTTAATAACCCAGCCAATAAATTTACATTGTTTTGCCGAGGGGCACAAGGTGCATATACTGTTATTAACACATGTAAAAACATAGACGTACGATTATGCGGGTTGATCAAAAAACTTAAGACGCACGCGCCTGAGGAGCGAGACACGAAAAGCATATGGATTTCTGGCATACAGGGATTGCCTAATTTTACGGCAGAAGAATACACGGCAGAAGTAGAAAAGTGTAAAGATGACGCGATTAAGAGCGTATGGCGTACCGATTATTCATTTGAAGACTCTTCTTCTGATTACTCTTCTGACGACACCGACAACTACGACGATTTGCCCGATGACTCTATTGTAAATGATTAATTTTTTTGGTTAGGAAAATAAATGTATAATATATATCATGTCTATTGCGGAACAGGAAACAGAAATTGAAAAAAATGTTATGGGTGGTGGAGTTGCGATGATTTTAAAAATGTTAACCAATCCAGTATGCATTGGTATTTATGTATTAATTGCTCTAGTATGTTTAATGACTGGCGCGTTTGACCCTAGTACAGTTGGATTTAAAGTAGGCATGGGATTTTTGGGACTTGCGATAGTATCCGCTATTTCGTGGTTTTTATACCCTGGTCACGTCGCAATGAATAGAGCAATTCATGTGTCTCTTAGAAGAAAAAATAAATTAACCAAAGATAAACTAGTGCCTGGATATTTAGCGAATCCTGATAATTTCTAGTCTAACTTTAGTCCAAAAAGTCTAAATCCACCTCAACAAAACCGTCTAAAACCGACACATCGCCTCCCATAAATTCATACATGCCTTTTTGTGTAGAGCTGGCTCTTAGAGCCACGCTACCTACTATTATTTTTTGCGGCTTAGTTTGCTGAATGTCCGCGTCTTTATACGTGCCTACTCCCTTTAGTATTTTGCTGTCTAAAGTAATTGGATTATACGTCACCGCAGATACGTATGATTTACGCGGCTCATTCCATAAATACAGATTTAGACGATATCCTTCATATATACATTTCTTTAAATTCCGCACTTCCTCCATGCCTTCGCTTAAATTATTTTGTAGTATTTTTACTAAATTGTAGGTGCCCCGGGGTGCGCCGAACCCGTTGTAAAATGGGTCTAATCCGATGTTTAACAAATCAGTAATCAGTTCATCGCGGGCAGTGACAATATTTAATAAAGCATCGGCATTAAACTTGTTCTCTTCGGCCCATTCCTCTATTTTTTCCAAAGACGGTCTATTGTTTTTTTTAAACTTTAAATTATCTGCGATGTCGTCAATAAACATCATAAAATCGTTCCAGATAAATAGGTATTCTATAAATTCATCGGCAATTAGCAAATTATAATACATTCCCACTTCAGACTTAGGCACGCCTAATACATTTCGCGGTTCATATTTATTGCGCTTAATTCCTAGTTTGTGCCCAACCTGCAGAAAACAGGTGATAGTTATCAAGTCTAGCACATTTGCCCCGCAATGGTAGCCAGCCAATATCATTCGCGCATTTTCCATACTTATTTTTCTAAATTTAGACGCATACCAGCCAAATATGGTTACGCTGCACTGATGGTCAATAAATCCTAAAGTCCTAAGTTTCTCCAACGAATATTTATAACTATCAGCGGCCGGCGATTGCATAAACGTTACTAGAGACAAATTAAACGCCTTTTCTTGCTGCAACATATACCATCGTTGATCAAACTTATTCATTTGGAATGCGTTATGCGGGACGTCGCGATGCCCGTTTTTATCAAGAGGCAACTCATTAAGCGGCAACTCGACAAGCTTAACCTCTGTTTCATTAAGGATAGCATCAAGTAATGCCGTTGTTATGTCGGCTTTAATGATGTCCGGAAATGGCAAAGGCGCCAATAAATCATATGTTTCTTTTGTGTAACAGGTGTAAAATACACCAGGATCCTTTCGGCCAACGCGCCCGCGCCGTTGACGTGCCGATGCTTGCGTTACTGACTTATTTAACAGTGCCATAATACCGAAGTTTGGATTAAATTGCGATTCATTGACATATCCTGTGTCGATACAGTATTTTAACGTATCTATGGTAAGTCCGGTTTCTATCGCATTGGTTGCTATGATTACGCGCCGACTAGCCGGCACAGTGGCGACGATTTTATCTGTTGGCGCGCCATCTGCATCAATTTTATAAATAGGCACCATAACAGATTCTATTGGCGAAAATGTGTTTTGATATTCTGTCTCGCCTTTTTGCATGTTATCCGATGTTACGGCTACTGGGCAAATATAATAAGTCTCTTTTTTGGCCGCCCCGCCTATTTTGTACTTTTTTTGTTGTTCGGCGGAATGCTCTTGCGCGTATTTAAGCCCTTTAGAAAACACATGCGCATTTAGCACGTGGAATCGTTTTACTAAGTCATTTATTTGGCCGCCTCCTTGAACAAATATCAAAATATCTCTAAACAATTTGTTTTCAAGAATGTCTAGCATATTTTCAACATGTATTTTTTCGGCAAGATCCACCGCATATGTCATGTAATCAGACACATCAAAATTAGCGTAATTGTCTTGAATCGGGAAAGAACTCCCTACGATGTCTAAAAAAGAGTCTTTTGGGCATTTAAAGTAATCCATAAGTGGCTTAGGGTCAAATGTGCCGGATGTAAGGATGACATATGGGCACTCGGGATGTTCATAGTTGCGTTCTAGAAAGCGGCGCAAATAAAACAGCGTTGTGTCGGTTTCTACTGAGCGCAAATGTATCTCATCAAGAATAATAAACGAGTACTTTTTCATAAACATTTCGTCCGTTAATAGCTTTAAATGTTGCAGCAGAATGCCGATAGTCGCAAACAACACGCCTTTTACCGGCTTGCGCACAAGTGACCCTGTCTGATAACCAATAGTCTCGCCCATAATTAACGCATCATTATACATAGCAATCTGAAACGGGATATCTGTGGCCGTTGCTATCGTAGGCTGTGTGCATATAATATTCTTTTTTAAGCCGCGTTCCTCATAAAACATATAGTAAATAGCCGGCGGGAATACCGTTGATTTTCCTGTTCCCGTTCCTGATCGGAAAACGCCCACCCGTGATCCCGGCCCTTTGATTTTAATTCGCGGCGGCGTTGATTTAGTCCATGCGCGATCTACTAAATAGTCTATAATCCAATCTATGGAGATTTGTTTGGTTAGGCGCGTCTTTTGTTCTGATGTCATCCATTTCTGCGGTACTATACTTCCTGGCTTAAGTAAAGTAGGTAGAGACATTGTATATTAATAAGTAGATTAAATTTAAAACACCATAACCAGATTAAATTTAAAACGTAGTTAGAATATAGAATGCAACCCATAGGTGTGTTTATTATAATCGTTATTCTATGGATTTATATCATGCAATACCACAAGGTAAAAACAGAATACCAAATATTTGCGGATGATTTGTCGGCGTCGAACTTAAAAACAGGAGATTTAATATTATTTAAGGCATACAACAATTTTAATTCTATCTTTCATGGTTCCTATTATGGGCATATAGGCATGGTATATATTTTAGATGGCGTCCCGATGCTGTTCGAAGCTAACGGTATAGAACGAGTACCTCTTAAAAACCACCACTCTAGGCGCGGTGTTTTTTTAACTCCGCTTATTGACCGCATCAAAAAATATAAGGGACGCTGCTTTTTGAAGCCGCTAAACAAACCGCTTCCGTCTTATATCATCGAGGGCTTCGAAGAATTTATACAATACAGTCTGAAAAACATGGAATACGACTACAACGTGTTCACCGGCGGCATTAAAAGAATGCTTGGGTTGTCTAAATGCGGGCACGGCACTGATTGCGGCCAAATTATGTTTCTAAGTTTACTAAAACTCGGGTTAATTGATATAAATGAGTATGATGTGCCTAGGCTACACCATTTACGCTACGTATGCAATATCTCTACGCTAGAAAATGGCTATGCTTATATGCCGCTTGTTGAAGTTATAGATCACCCGTTTGCCGAATAAGAATTACGCGGGTGTTAAAAACACGGGCCTTACATAATCAATGTCGTCCCATGGGTTTCGATTTAGTAGGGTATTGTCGGGCTCAAAGGGCCGATCGTCAGTTCCAAACGATTCTTTAAATGTTATATTAATATCTAAGTAGCACGACAATAGCATAATCAAACAAATCAGCACCGCGACAACTAAAATGGTTACGTTTGTGTCCGCCATGTGGTATATTATTATACTAAAATTTGAAAAGAAATAAAACTATATTCACAATGGCTGACCAAGATATTGAACAGTGGACCTTCTATTCATCAGAGTCTACCGAACGGTTTTCAATACCCGTGACGGTAGCCCAGTTATCCGAGACATTTAGTACCATGATTAAGTCGTCTCAGAACGAGAAAGCGGTTAGTTTGCAAATTGTTGAGCAGCCAATTGAACACACAAATAAAACATACTTAATTAACACAAATCATCTACTTAAGTACGTATACAAGTATTTTAAAATATGGGAGAATGCACCAGAAAAGGCAAACTATGTAAAGGAAGAGCCGGTACAAACTAGCGAGATTCAGCATATTTTAAAACAAGTCGACATAGATTTGATAGAAGAGTATTTAGAAGAGTACTTGCGTACCAACAATATTAGCGCCTTAGACGATCATACGAAAATCAGAAATATGCAAAAAGAGGGGCTGGGTGTCTTATTGTCGCAAGTCGATGAGTTCCTTAATATCAAATGTTTTGCCAACAAACTTTACGCATATATAGCCGTATTGATATGGAACACATCTGTAGTTGATTTTGCCGACGCAATGCAAGACCCCGAGTTTTACAAGGCACAGCAGGCCGCAGTAGAAGCATGGAAGCTGGACAATGAGTCGCACTTTGCCAGCTACATACGTACCAATGGAAACATCGCATTAGCGCCGATAATTAGCAAAGAGCAACTAGATGAATATCTTGAAAATGAAAGTCATCTTACGTCTATTGTAGACGAGGATACAAATGATGCAGAATACACCGATGTGTCAGATAAATCCGACGACGAATAAACCTATTAAAATGTGAAATCTTTTTTATATATATTCATAAATGGAGACTACAGCTGTTGCATTCGAGGGTGTGCCCGTTGAATGGTTAGATATACTTAAGACCGACGACTTAGAAGACATACTTAAAATAGTAAGCAAATCTAAGTATACCCCACCAGCTAATAACATATTTGAGTTTGCAAAGCTTACGCCGCTTAGTAGTGTTAAAGTAGTAATTATAGGGCAGGATCCTTATCCGCGCGCAGGTGACGCACATGGGCTCGCGTTTTCGTGTTTGACCGGCATACCGGCTAGTCTGAAAAATGTGTATAAATGCCTCAAAGCAAGTAAACTAATTAACGAATTTCCAGAAGACGGAAACTTAGAATATTGGGCAAAACAAGGAGTGCTACTTATTAATCGCAGCTTAACTACTGTAATAGGGCGACCCAATAGCCACTCTAGTATATGGGATGAGTATACTAAAAAGTTGGTAAGTACATTATCAAAACGCAAGCCGTTGATATTTATGCTATGGGGCAACAGCGCTAAAGAATTAATTCCTGAAATAGATCAGAAATCTATTATTTACGAGTGGACGCATCCAAGCCCACTGGCCCAGTCAAAACAGTCATTTGTTGACTGCCCGCATTTTCTAGATGCAAACAAATTACTAACCAAGCTAGGCGCGGAGCCCGTCGACTGGAACACGGCACCTCCAAAATCGGAGATAGAGCAGGCATTTGGCTGCGATGCAAAGACGCAGGTAGTATTTACGGACGGGTCGTGCTATCCTAATAAGTCGTGTCCCGAAGCCCGCGGTGGATACGCTGCTTCATTTGCGCTAGGTACTATGAAAGACGTAATTATTTATGGTAATCTAGATACCAAGACTGCTTACGCAACTAATCAGCGCGCAGAAGGCGTTGCCATGATGAAAGTGCTAGAATATCTGCTAGACCATATTCATGAATTCGATAGCTGTATAATCGTTTCAGACTCAGATTTTTGGATTAAGATGTTTGAACAGTATATGCCGAGCTGGGCTAAGTATGATAAATTCGGCGAAAAGAAAAACCCCGATTTAACAAAAAAAATGTACGAGTTGTATGTTACTTTGACTAGGGAACATAGTAAGACTATACAATTTCGGCATATGAAAAGCCACGGTAAAGATAATTGGCAGAATAAGCCGGAAGGGTCTTATGAGTATTTCTGTTTCGTTAATAACCAATACGTAGATGAGCTTGCCGAATATGCCCGTAAAAACGTACCACAATCTACATGCAAAATAGCAAAGGCGCTTACTGAATGAAAATTATTTACAGCAGGCAAACAACTTACTTTTTTTGATGTCTGCAATTGTATCAATTGCTTCCGACACTACTATGTCCACTATGGTCATCAGGGAATCAATTTCGTCTTGTGTCAGGTCTGATTGTTCTTTAATGTATTTTTCCAACGCTTCTATAACTACGCGTTTCTTAACGGGATTCTGGATTTTCATTTTGGCCGTAATAAGCATACAATTGGCTACAATGCGAATAACCAGGGCCTCCGTTATTTTGCGCCCATTTAACATATCTCTAATTCCATTGATAACTTGCTGAACGCGTTGCGTTTGAGCTTCGGATTCCGCTTCTTCGCGTTTTCTAGCAAGCTCTTCAGCGGCTTTTTCTTCGGTTTCGCGGGTTTTCGCTTTTTCTTCTGCGGCTTTCTCAGCAGCGGCCTTAAGTTTGGTTTTAGTGTCTTGCGTAGTGTCTTGCGTTTCCATATCGTCAGCCTATATTCTAGTTTTATATATTTTCAAATTTGAAAAAACTATAGACTAATATAAAATAATATGAGTTCTGTCGTTGATCAAGCCATTGCAAGCCAGGAAATAGTAAATGTAATCCCGGTGTCTAAATTTAATAAAAAAGTAGACCCCCAGAAAATGTTTATTCCCGGCATTTCGGTAACCGACGCGCTTAAAACGGCCGACGTGCCCGAAAAATATTTATTGTCTGAGATGTATAGTGAGAATACTAGGGCGTCTAATGGACGCCGTAAAATACTAAGGAAGAAGAAAAGTGTAGACAATGAGGTTGCCGTTCACTTGGATAGTACTTTTGGCAAATTAGATCATGTGCCAGGACTTAAAACTACTTTATATCCGCATCAACAAACCGCGGTTAAAGCAATGCTAGACATGGAATATGCGCGCGACATTAATATGATTGCCGACAATGGCGCCACGGCAATACGCGTAAGCTACAATGCCGGCGTATTGTCGGAGCCAGTCGGATCAGGAAAAACCATAGATGCGCTTGCCGTTATTCTTATGAGTAAAATACCGCGCGCCATTCCCGACATCATGGCGCTGCCATATGCACGCGGTAAGATGTCTTGCGGTTACATTCGTAGGAAATTCAAGAAATTTCTAAAACCTACGTTGATATTTGTAGGCGTAAGCGTAATGAAACAATGGGAACGGGCCATAACCGAGTTTACAAACTTAAAGGTCTATAAGGTCAATACTATTGTAGAATTGCGCCCACTACTACACATGATAACCGATGGGTCTATTAATAACTATGACATCATTTTGGTTAAGAACGGCAAGTTCACTGTAGAGATTGAATTACCTGAAGGAATACCTATTGAAAAAAAGAACAAAGCCTCTCAGCCATTCTTCTACAATATTATCGCCAATTTTAGACAGTATTGTTGGGCTAGAGTATTTGTCGACGATTTCGACACTATTCGGCTGCCGCATAATGCAGGAATAGTAAACGCCATATTTACCTGGTACGTGTCTAGTACCCGCAAGAAAATGGATTGCAAAGGAGTTGGCGAAATCGAGGCAACATCGGCCAGCGAAATTCTTCGCTCTTTTGACTATGGATGCGCGAATATAATGTATAACCATTTTCTATTTCATTTCCTTAATATCCGCAATAACATAGACTATCTTAAGGCTACCACGTACATTCCTAATCCTAAATACTGGGTTGCCGTTTTCGAAAACCCAAATAACAAATACATTTCACTACTTAGCGGGCTGCAAGATGATCAAGTAAACCAGATTACAGAGATGCTTAATGGTGACGCAATTGGCGCGGCTGCAGAAGCGGCGGGCATCAAGACTACGAGTGTTGCTAATATATTTGAGAAAATTCTTGGCAGCAAATTTCAGCAATACCGATTTGCCGGCGATTTACTGTCGTTCATAGAACACTGCGAAGACTCGAAAGGCAGCTGGCTACCTATGACCAGAAATCCAGATCCGGAAGACCGTTACGGCAAGAAAGACTTGCTTGAGTTTAGAGAGATAGAATATAAATACCCTGGAGTTAATAAGATACTTTCTGATACTCAAGAAGAATACGACCTAATTAAAAAACAATCAGGCGTTGCCATACAACGAGTTAAAGATAACATCAAGACGGGCGAATGTCCCGTTTGTCGCGATGACCTGGCTACTGCAGATGATACGGCAATAGCGAAGTGCTGTGGCACCATATTTTGCGGCAACTGCGCTATAGAGGTGCAGAACTTAAAGGATAGATACCGCAAACTACAAGGTAGATGCTCTAAGTGTCGTGCGGAGATTACCATTAAAGACTTAATCTATATGGAAAACTTTGATTTAACTAAAATAGAAAACGAGGATTTCGAAGAAGATGACTCTACGCCTGTTGTGCCGGCCGCCGCCATTAAAGTATCTACAAAGTATTCCGCGATAGTAGACATCATTAGAGGCGAGACCGTTGCTAATTCGCGACGCGTCGACATGTATATTCCTAATATGATGAAGGGAGGCGCATATTTAGCAGAAGCGACAGTGCGCAAAGTTTTGGTATTTGCTAATTTCGACGAAACGCTTAAACGCGTCATTGAGGAGCTAGAAAAGGAGCAAATTCATTATTGGCACTTAATGGGTGGCGCTACCGATATAGACCAAATTGCGAGCGCATTTACGCAATGTACTACTACATGCGCATTAGTTATTAATAGTACCAAACATTGCAGCGGCCTAAATCTACAGACCGCCACCGATTTAGTATTTGCACATTCAATTAGTAATCAGGCTATTGAAAGCCAAGTTGCCGGACGTGGCCACCGACTAGGACGTAAGACCCCCTTAAACATTTGGTATATGCAATACGATAACGAGATTACCCAATTAATTGAGACGCATGGAGTGCGTGACATGACAGTAGAAGAATTGGCCGAGGAAAAAAAGCGCGAGATGGGCGAAACAAAGGCCGACATAGCAAATGTGCAGGATAACAACAATGCATGCTTCTTAGAGGCTAAAGCGCCTAAAACTAAGACTCATAGGGCCGAGCGCAATGCGCCAAAAAAGAAAGCAGATAGCGATGAAGATAGTAATGAGTCTGAAGTAGACGATTAATTTTATATTTTTTATAATCGTATAGATATAATTAATGGCGTACAACGAAAGATATGACTTTACCGGGGAAGGTCCTTTATTGAGTGACCCACGGTATAAACTTACGATAGATAATTCTGAGTCTAGAGAGAAGTCGGCATATCTAGCCGTTATAGGCCATATCGGAGAAAATGAAGTTGTTAATATAGTGAAGGAGGAAAATAAAGAGGAAAACAATAATGGACTTAAAGGCGATCCCTATCTTTTGTACAATAACAAAAACTATGGTATTATAAAATCGGCATTTTGGAAAACTGGAAGTGGTGTCGGCTTAATTGTCGGTATTATATGTTGTTTACTGCTAGGAGCTATAGTTTTACAGGCGGCGCTAGGGGTAGGAAATGTATACACAATGGTCATACCTGGGGTGGTCATGGGTCTATTAGTTTTTGGTCTAAGTGGTGCGTTGTTTTACAAAATACGTCGTATTTCTGCATATGAGGAATTACGCGGTAATAAATATAATTGATAAATATATAGTATTTAAAATGGATAGGGTACAAAAATTTCAGACTAAGATACAAGATGAATCTAGTATGCAGTTAGCAAAGTACGCATTATCTAAAAAATACGGGTTTTTATATGAATGGAAACACGGAGAAACTGGCGATGGGATTTTATCAAAGATGTTTGGACCTATTAAGAATGGTTTGGACGCAATGGGTTATAGATATCTTTCAGATGAGGTAGATGATTTAAATGCCGCAGAACTTGCTAATAGATACGCTAAATTAGTAAACTCAAACATACAGGATGACCAAAATATTGCAAATGACATGGATCATATAACAGATCCTGAAACATATAAGATTTCTCATTTTGGTATGTCTATACTATTTGCAACGTTATTGGTTACTATTATAGTTCTTATACCTTCGTTCATGTTTGTTTTTACCCCTAGTACCTTAATGGTGCAAATAGTTGGAGTGTTATCGGGGGCACTTCTCGCAATATCTGCTTTCTTTGTATATAAAGACTTTTACGCATTTAGAGCATGGTATGGGTTTCGCAAAACAAGCAAATCACAATAATGTAACGCAGTAAAAAATGATTCTATTATAAGATATAACATAAATGTCCTGGTCATTAAGCGCAACGGCCGCCATAACAGACATTAAAAAAACCATACTTAAGAAAAAGGTGTTATTAAATATCATAGTTGAAAGTTATTCGTGGTATGATAAGGCTATTAAATACGTGCATATGTTTCTAGCTATTACAACACCTTTAGTTATTTATGTAGATCAAATTCTGGCGACCGAACAAACGAGCACGGCGGCTATCGTCGTAAGCTCTATAGTAGCGGGAATGATTAAATTAAAAGAGTATTTGAAATTTACTAAAATGAAAGACCAGGCAAAACAGCAGACCGTTAAGTATCAACAGCTCTATCAGAGAATCGAAAAAGAAATGCGCAAAACCGACGGCAAGCAAAACGAAGAAGACTTTATTTCATGGGTTAACCGCGAGCTGTCCATAATAGAAATAGACGACCCCGATGTACCACAAAGTCTGCGAAAGGTATTTATAGCAGTGTGTAAGGAAAAGGGTATTCCATATGACGAAGACTTAGACGCGCTTAGTGAGCTTTTTGTAAATCAGGCAAACCCTGTAACCACTGTAATAGAGCAGACCACTGCGCCGCAAATAGTATATAACATTAGGGAAGAAATACAAAGCGTAGCTTATGTGAACCCAACAGAAACCCCACGCGCCGTAGAAAAAGAAAACTACAAGCAGCAAGTCGCTGATTTCAATCCTACCCAAGATACCTCATGGGCATTAGAACGTTTAGCCGAAATAGACAAGTCGGCCGAATTATAAAGCTTTTATTTTTTTAATAAGCTCTTTAGTATCAATAGGCTTATAAACAAACTGATTAAACCAGGGTTTATTATCCTCTTCTGAAACTACTTGCGCGGTCACTCCTATCATTTTGACATTAGGATTAATAGCATGAAGTTTATCCGCAAGTTCGAACCCCGACATGTAAGGCATGCGGATGTCTATAAGTATTACGTCAAACGCGTTTGGTTTATACATCTCCAGCGCCTCGCGTCCATTTGCCGCCATGGTAATTGCTATAACACCGGCCTGTCTAAGTAGCTTTTCAATTACAATACGGTTAATGTGCTCATCCTCGACCACTAATATTCGTATAGATGACAGCTCAACTGCGGGGTCATTTGAAGTCTCGCCAAAATCATCTACAGTTATAGAAAACTCAAAACAAGAGCCGTGCAAGTTAGAGACTATTTTTAAATTACCATTAAGCTGTTTAGCCAATAGATAGCTTAAACGTAAGCTTAACCCATTCTGCTTGGAATTACTGGATAGTTCGGGAGGACTAAATAGCGAGTTTTGTGGTTCATTAATCCCTAATCCAGAGCAAGAAATAGTAAATGTAATGTAATGTTGATACGTGTTTTTATGTTCATGGATATCTGTAGAGTACTCAGCAGCCAAATCTACTACGACAGAGGCTACGTAAATACATATTTCACCTTTGTGGGTGTGTCTAATTGCGTTTTCTAGTAAATTAATAAGTATCTGCTTTATGCGTTTTGCATCGCTGTATATGTATTCAGGCACACTAGGGTCCACATAATGGTCTATGCTAACATCGGCCGATTTATTTAATGTATTCGAAAAAATAATTATGGTATTTAGTAGTTTACGAATATCAAACAATTCCTTATTAATTTGGAGTTTGCCAAGTTCCAGCTTATTTATATCTATAATGTCGAATATATTATTAGCCAGTGATATTGACGACTGATTTAAATACTGCACTGCTTCTTTAATGTCGTCTTTTAGATCAGCCGTAGATATCATATTAGTCATGTGCAGTATGCCGTTTAATGGAGTGCGAATAGAATGGCTAATATTACTAAGCATTAATTCTTGCCTGATGCGCTGCCGGTTAAGCAAATCAGTCAGAGCTATCTTTTCTAAAAACGCCAAAATTATAAATTCTTTGTCGGGCAAGACTGGCGTAGGTTCTTTAAACGCCAATATTATTTTTGATGTGCTGCTTTTGATTTCTACCACGTTTCGTAATATGGTATGTCTTATGGGAATATTTTTTTTATTTGGCTCTTCTAACACGTACCAGCCGACACGTTGGTTATCATTAACACAGTCATCTATTTTTTTGTCGTATATGGCGGCGATGTGCCAATAATTCTGACTTATGTACCATGTTATTAGGGCAAAATCGCATTCAAGGTCTTCTATTAGAAGTTTAGATAGAACGGCAATAGTTGGTGTTTTTGCATACACTTCTATAAAATTAGACATTCTATATATTTTATAAGTGATATAATCGATCTTTTAAATTCAGGTTCTTAAAAAAAGCTATCTAGTATTTGATAGTCTATACATTGCACCGTAAGCCAGGAACAACCACGCCAAACTAGGGATAGAGTCGAATATATACGCAATTGTAGATTTGCTTTCTTTTGCGTCGCGGTATTCTAATTTTGCCCTTATGTTTACGCTGTCGTATGGAAATTTAACTTCATAACATCTAGCTTCCATATCATCGAGCGATGCGATCAGTGAGTTATAATCAACCTCAGGAATATTGTCAATAGATTTGTGTGCTTTTTCTAGTTCGCCAACTCTCTTAGTAAATTCCGCTAAATCGATGTTTACGCTGTCATAGACTTTAGTTAGTTCATGCTTGGCATGTAGATCTACCCATTGGCTGGCCATTTCCATACCATTTAAGATATTTTTGATTTCGCGGATTCTGCGACGGATGATGGTTGTCTTGATCATTTTATACATAAATATATAAATTCACTTTTTAAAAAATTGAATTTAGTGTAAGATATTAAGAAATGCCCATACACGAGTATTACGATTCGGAGTCGGAGGAAAACGAAATGCCAAACCACTCGGCGCCGTTTTCCAACGGAAACCACATAATAATATACTTAAAATGTAACTGCGCGATAGTCAGCCCAATCGACGCAAACACGCAAATAAGCACATCATATTACTGCACCCATTGCGACAAGTATCAGTCTGTTTTAGCGACGGTAAGGCACTTATGTGCTTAAGTTTTTTTACTTAAAATATGAAAAAGCAAATATAATATACATACAATGACGAGCAGCGTTCGCGACTTTACTAACTTTGCCGAATTTCCCGGTAAAATTACCAATCAAGGATACCATTCTTTTCCGCTGCTTTGGCACCTAGATGATTTCGAACGATGGCGGCAATGGAGTATCCACATTAGGCTAATCAAAAAGCCGGCCGAAACGCTTTCTGGCATTGACTGGGATTTATCGGAAGAAAAGCAGCTAACAATAAAGCCAGAATACTACGAGGTAGGCGCGCGAATACCGGCAACTATCACCGCCGAAGTCTGGGCCGAAACCGGCATTGAAGGCGGCAAAATCACCCGAAACTCGCCGACGTATTATTTCGAACCACTAAATTTAGGCAAATCGAATGAGCGTAATGTTTTTCAAACGGCGCTAGTGTATGCCAGAGCTCAGTGGTTAAAACGCAAAGAAAAAGGCGGTAAGGAAACTAAAGCCACTACAACAATTTCGAAAACAAATATCATGTTCTTCCCTATGCTGGCTAAGGCATTTAAGGACGGCGAAAAACACTTAGTATTCCCTTTGTACATACAGCCGAAACTTGACGGGGTGCGCTGTTTGGTTTACCTGCTTAAAAAGAATGGCGGCGTTAAAAGCGTGGTCGCATATACCCGCACTAAAAAACTGTTTCCAAGCGTAGAATATATTAAGAAGATATTGTATCCGTATCTAAATGCGCTGTATGACGTAGATAACAACCAATCTATCTACTTAGATGGCGAACTATATAAACATGGTAAACGGCTACAAGACATTTCTGGCGACAGCCGTAATGAGGCCGCGGACGTAGATTCTACGAATGCAACCCGCAATGAATATCACGTATATGACTGCTTCTATCCAAAAGAATTAGATACCACATTTGAGGACCGACACAAGCAATTGGTAGCGTTTTACGACGCGTTAGACGAAGCAGATGCAAAAGTTATTCGGCGAGTCCCTACTAATCTAGTTAAGAATTTCGCAGAAGCCCAAAAAAAATACACGCAATTTACTAAAATGGGATATGAAGGTGCGATACTTAGAAACGTCGAAGGGCCGTATCTGGCCAATGCGCAGAAAACAGGTGCGTTTTTACGCAGCAACGATTTAGTAAAGATGAAACCTAAGTTTACTGATGAGTTTGAAATTATAAGCTACACTGAAGGATCAAAAGGCAAAGATAAAGGGGCCATTATTTGGATTTGCCGGACAACAACCGGCGAAGAATTTAACGTGACGCCAAAAAATATGACATATGCGGAACGGTACGAGTTATTCGAAGACGCGGAAAAATCGTTTGACGAAAAATATTTGGGTGCCGATTTGACAGTTGAATATGAAGACTTATCTAAATTGGGAGTACCTCTTAGGGCCAAGGCATTGGTAATTCGGGATTATGAATAATTTAATATTTTTTTAATCTAGTTAATATACTACTACTCAATGGCAAAAATTCTTGAAGATAGTGTTGGTACATTTAAACATGTGCTAATTTTTCTGTCATGCATCGGCATTTTATACATACTCGCTAAGGAGCTCAAAATTAAGATACGACGTGTTCAAAAGAACTCTGTAGAAGGGGCATCCAGTTATTCACATGGCTTGCGTTTTAATACTGTATCGGACTCTACCACTCACGTGGGATATAATAATTAATAATTAATTGTAATTACAATTAATTAAATTTTTTTATATTCTATAGTATATATCTCTTTCGATACTCTTTACAAATGGGAAAAATTCTCGAAGATAGCTTGGGTACTTTTGAAAATGTCTTTATTCTAGTTACCTGCGTGTGTGTAATGTATTTGGTCGCTAAAGGAGAAGGATGGACCAATATTCGTATTACTAAAGGCGACGGATTCTTTGCACAAACGGCCGGAGTCCTTGGATATAATCAAGTTGACGATGCCGCCAATCGTGCAGGATATTATCCTGGTGGCCGCGTAGAAGGATTTAGCGATGGCTCAATGGAACCTCCCGTATTCCACATGACTCCGTTTGACCCAGAAGAATTGGACCAAGTTTCATTCGAACAATCCGCCTCTGGAGTTGACTACGGTAATACCCGACAGGCTGTATGGAAAGCTCGTCCTAAAGTATGGACTCCTAAGAAAAAGAGCCAATACGATACCAAATTTGCAAATGAAGTTACTTCGGCGACGCCCGCTGACTGGGTAGAAAACCAATACCAGGGCGACTTCGAAGGAATGAGTTACGGTAGAATCCGCAACGGTATGACCGACAGTGCCTTAATGGGCGCCGCTTCCGGTCTTAATCGCAGTTTGTAAATTATTTAGATAAATCTATTTTTTTTGATAAAGCTAAATAGAATTATTTAGATATACTGTGTATTAAATGGACAACCCCGAGACACCTACTACTAATGTAACAGAAGCAACTGAATCTAGCCCGGTACTTAGGTACGCGTTGATAGGGGCACTGACGGTCGCACTTATATTACTTGTCTACTATGCGTATGCTAGATTTATAGACAATAGTTTGTCCGAACCTATGGCAAAAGGAGTAGAACAAGAGCGGGATGATCCCGTTATAGATTTTAATCTACGCGAGGCTATCAAAAATCTGCAAAATATACAGCAAAACGTATTAAAAACACTGTCGGATGTGTCCGAAATCTAAACTCTTAATTTTGAAATTTAATCTAAAATATATTAAGGAAAGACCAATTATAAGATGCCGCCGAAAAAAGCAACTGCCGTTTTAGACAATGAGCCTGTAGAATCTACTAGACGGCCGGTAAAGCAGTTATCTATGGTAGAGCATGCCAAAGTGCGAGGAATGTGGGCAGGTAGTAAAAATGCACAGGCTATCGAAAGCTACGTATTAGACATAGTAGACGACGAGCAGGTGTTTCAACGTGAATCGCTGAAGTATCCGCCGGCGTTGTTAAAAATTATAGACGAAATTGTAGTTAACGCCATAGATCACCACATTCTAAATCCCAAGACAGTTACAGAAATCAAAATATCGCTGTCTAAAGAAGGCGAGATATCGGTGTATAACAATGGGCCTGGCATACATATAGAAAAAATAAAGAACTTAGCAGGTGTCGAAATGTATACCCCACAGCTTATGTTTGGAGAATTTCTCACTGGGTCTAACTTTGACGATTCCAAAGACCGCATAGTTGGCGGCCAAAACGGTATCGGCTCAAAGTTGACAATAGTGTTTTCAAAGTGTTTCACGGTAGAAACTGCCGATGCGATCTCGAAGCTGATCTATAAGCAGGCATTTAGAGAAGGCCTGACTGTGATTGATCCGCCCGAAATAACGGCACTTGGCAAAACTAAACCGTACACAAAGATCACGTTTATGCCAGACTACGACGAGTTCAAGGTTAAAATCGGATCTTTTTACCCTACTCTATACAAAATCATAGAAACCCGCGCATGGCAGGCCGCCGCGTACACGAATATCAAAGTGTATTTTAATGATCGCCTAATTCCGATGAAATCGTTTGATCATTTTTGCCAGATGTTTACGGAAAACATAATAATTCCTACAGTTATGACTTACGAGAAAAATAAGTATCCATGGGATGTATGCATTGCTATATCAGATGGCAAAGAAAGAAGCGTTTCTATAGTAAACGGCATATTTGTCGTAGATGGTGGCACCCATATACAGCATATACAGAACTATCTCGTAGCGAACTTACGCGACAAAGTAGAAAAAGAAATTAAGAAGTCGGGAGTCAAGTTTAACAAAAACTACATTACCAATAACGTATTCATCTTCATGAAAGGACTAATACCATCGCCGGAGTTTTCGTCGCAGACAAAAGAGACCGTGCGGGCGCCCATAGAGAATTTCGCGGAATATGCGTTTACTGCGCGCGACATGGCCGAAATATGGAAAATGCTTGAGCCGGTAATATTGGCCACGTTTCTTAAAAAACAATTAGGCGAGAACAAAACGCGGGCCAATCGCGGCAAAGTGGACGTCCAGAAATACAAAGAAGCTAAGTTTTGCCGCGACGCCAAAAAATGCCACCAATGCGGCTTAATCGTTACTGAAGGAGATTCGGCATCTGGTACTGCCGATACAGGACTATTGGCAAAGGCGTCGCCCAATTTCAATTACGATTGGTTTGGCGTTTATTCTATTGGCGGCGTTCCTGTTAATGGGCTTAAAGAAAGCGTTGAATTAAAAACTAAAAAAGTAAAGGACGATTCGGAAGTTTCTAAGCCGATATTAAGAGGTAAACGAAATGCCGAAGTACCGCCGCCCCAGAGTACGGAAATAGTACGAAAGCCCAAAAAAATAATATCTAAAGACGACATCGAATTGCCGCCTAGACGCATACCGAACAAAAAACTGCAGTCTAACGAGCGTATATCTAGCTTGGTGAAAGTGCTAGGTCTTGACTACAATAAAACCTATGCGTTAAATGAGATAGGAGATAAGGAATTTAAAACAGTTCGTTACGGTTTCATAGTAGGACTAACGGACCAGGATTTAGACGGGTTCAACATTTTCGGCCTTATCGCAACTTATTTCATGACTTACTGGCCGGCATTGGTGCAGCGCGGGTTTCTCCGACGTATATACACTCCTATTATTCGCGCATATCCAAAAAATAGAAAAGAAACAGTGCGTGAGTTTTATTCAGAACGCGACGCACAAGAATGGATTACCTCGATAGGCGACGGAGTAAGCAAATATGTTCTTAAGTACTACAAAGGATTAGGGTCGCATAAGCAGGCGTTCAAAGAGGTAACCCAGATATTTAAGAATATAGACCAAAAAATTAGAACTTATGTGTTAGATAAAGATTCGTTCAAAACTATGCACATTTATTATGGCGAGGACACTAAGCCTAGAAAAATAAACTTAGCAAATCCAATTATTGAAGAGCCAATAGATGACGTGATTATTCCTATAACGCAGCATTTTAAGATTGACACTAAGTTGTATCAGCGTGACAATATTATTAGAAAATTATTGTCGGTACCTGACGGTTTCGTAGATAGTCGTAGAAAGGTGTTCTATACTGCGCGAAAAAACGGGCGTAATGAAATCAAAGTACAAGGGTTAGCCGGTAAAGTAGTCGCAGACGCAAACTATCATCACGGTGAGGCTAGCTTAGAGCAAACAATTGTTCGTATGGCGCAAGGCTATCCAATGGCGCGCAATTTGCCGCTACTTATGCCGCTTGGTCAGTTTGGCACGAGGGCCAAAGGCTACAAAGACTATGCAGCTAGCAGATATATTTATACTATGATTAACTACAGGCTAGCTGACAAGTTATTTAGAAAAGAAGATGAATATATTTTGGAATATGAGGTGGATGACGGTGCGCGATATGAGCCGAAATACTACGTGCCTATTATACCATACGTACTGTGCGAGGACAATGATATTCCGGCAACAGGCTGGCGTATAACGACGTATGCCCGCGACATTCGAGACATCTTTACAAATACCCGAAATATGATTAAAGGCGCAATAGATAAGTGCAAGAAACTGCGGCCTTGGTTGCGCGGATTTAAGGGTTCGCTTAAAACTTATAAGAATAAAGTATATTCGGTAGGCGTGTATACTTATTCGGCCGATGATAATTCTATTCATATTACGGAGCTGCCTATTGGCGTGTTTAGCAACGCGTACTTGCGCGGCCCAGATGACGACAAAATTAAGAAAAAGCCGGAGGACAAGAAAGGCATACAGGCATTAGAGTGGATAGCCGACTACGAAGACAATACTGATATGGATGGCGTTAATATAAGACTTTATCTCAAAACTGGGGCTTATGAGGCCATTACGGCCGACGACAGTAAATACGGCAATCACGTATTTGACGCATTTGAAGACTACTTGCAGCTTAAGGAGCCTATACATCATTTGATTAATTTAGTCAATGAAAGACACGAAGTTGTAGAGTACTCGTGTTATGAGGATGTATTTAATTCCTGGTATTTGTTCAGGAAAAATTTGTATGCGGTGAGGATAGAACGCGAGCTGATACTTATAGATTTAGAAATACTTATGCTGCAAAATATGCAGCGATTTAGTAAGCTAAGCGACACTTACGGAATTACTAACAAAACGTCAGAAGAAACGGCGAACAATATATTGAAAACTAATAAGTATGTTATATTTAACCATACTATCTTAGAAAATCCAAGATACACTAGCGTGCAATTACTGAAAGACTTAATCTTATTGGCTAAACATGGGGCTTCTTATGAGTATATATTACGGATGACGGTGCGCGATTTAACCGAAAACGCGTTTGCAAAGCGAGAAAAGCGGATTGCCGATTTACTAGAGCGTAAGAAATACTTGATAGATGACGAGGGGTTGTTTCCAGGGGCAAAGATATGGTTAGTCGAGCTAGACGAGCTTGAGAAGGCTATAACTGATGGTCTCGCTTCTGAATGGTTTTATGGCGAAAACCACTATAAGTTTGAAGATTAAAAAAATGATTTTTTTTGGTTTATAGTGTACCGATTCCTGTAAGTTTTTCTTCGTGAAAATGAATTCCTCTAGTTCTTCTGATTTATCCAATGCTGAAAGTTCGCAAAATACGCCAAGTTCGCAAAATACGTTAACCCTACGCGTATCTCCTACTATTGACCCTGTTTACCGCGGATGCGTCGTTGATTTACCTAGCCTTCCACAAGTACTCACTAAAGCCCAAAGTCGCGTCGCAGAAACGTTGTTTTACCTAGGAAAGGCATTTTCCCGCTATCCCGGTACTTACGACAAGAACATTCTCCGCTTGATCCCTGTTCCCCGAATATGTGAAAACTACACTCCGCTGGCGCGCAGGCTAAGAGACATAGAGTGTAGATGTGGTTCTGATTACCTGAATTTGAACAAAGACGCAAATTGTCTTGAATGTGATTGCGGTGGCCGCACTTACATAGTTGGTTGTTCATTGTACAAAAAGGTGTATAAAACCCACATAACAACGACGTACTGCCAATCTAGAAAAAAATATTACTGTGATAGTTGCCATGATATAATATGTAAGTGTAACGTGTGTCCCCACGCTAAGATTCGCCGCTTTTGCAGCTGTGCTTGTACATGATTTTTTTACTTCTTAACAAAAAATACTGTGAAAAGTGTAAGAAGCATTTCTGCTATGGATGTTATAGTATTGTGGCCATCTTAACTGCTAAATTGCTCAGCAATAAGTTCGTCGATTGAATGCTGCATGTAAGTAATAGATGTGTTAATATATTCTGTTGTTTTTTCTATGCTTTCTACTCTGGGTTCTAAATCAGCGATACATTGTTGTTCTAAAAGGAACAGGCGTTTTTCAAGTAAACTAATGCGTTTTTCGAGATATTCTATTTTTTCTGGGTAACCAAAATAAGAGCCCATTGTTTTTTATAATTTGGGTATTCAAATTTCAAAAATTAATATACATTCCAAACCGAACTGCCGGCCGCGACGAAATACAGCGTTCTAGCAAATCCGAAAACCATGTTAACAGCACCTGCCGCATTGCACCCAGTTGCCCCGGTTAATGTTGCCACGTTATTTTGAGTTATTATGGAAACATGTACCTTAAATACCGCGCCTGCTGTATTAAATGGAGCTAAAGAGCTATTTGCGGCAATATCCGCGCCGGACGGCAAAGTTAAATAATACGGCGCGCTACCTGTATAGGTTAAGACAAGTAACCCAGTTGCAAGTTGCGCCGCCGTTGGAGCGATATTAGTACCCGTAAGCGCCGTTGCTGTTTCATAACTAACCGGCAATTTACTTCCGCCGGTTGTGCTGATTAAGGCGAACTCGCCATTGCCCGCAATAGGGTTAATTGTATAAGTGCGGCTAGTTGATGGAGCGGTGGAACTTAAGGTGACTGTATTTGTCGTGCCGAGGCGTATTTGATTTGTGGTGGCTGTAAGAACACTAGACCCAGCCGTTAACGTATTAGAACCTAGGGTTAAATTACCCGTCATAGTACCGCCGGCAAGAGGTAGGCTGCCAGAGCTTGCCCAATCGGCCGAAATCGGAACAGCTAATTCTTGGCTCATTGCTTATATATTTATATTTAAATTTTTGTGCAAATTAAAAATAATCCCTTTATTCTGCGTTTAAATAATCTGAGACTACATAACAGATTTTTATAATAACCGGCAATATTGATGCGCTGCCAAACGCAATACCTACCCATAATAAATTATCATTTCTTGGAGGACTAGTGCATTTTAGTTCAGATTTGCCTTCACTGTTTTCAACAGTGTGGCATGTTTCAGCTCCCATATAAAACCAATACGTCATTAAAAACATACTTACTATTAAAAGTATGCCGGATGTAAACACTAAAGTAGCGTTGCTAAAACGACCCATTGTATATTAAGACATTAAAAAATAATTATAAATTAGTCACCCTCCTCCCAATCACGTTGTGCTTCTGATTTGCCGCCTTCATGGAAAAAATAGCAAAACGCACCCAACATGATCCCTCCGACGATGCCACCTATTGTACCAAAAAATTTCTCGGCGCTCGGATCTTTTTCCGTAACACGAATAGCTACGTGCCATATAAGAAAGCCGAAAGCGGCAAGAAAAAATGCTGCTGATAAAACTGCCCACATACTATATAATATTAATTATTTTATTTTTCTGTTTTATTTGACTCTAGCCCTTTCTTAACAAATAAAATTAAGCCACATAAGAACATTGCACCGAAGCAACCAATCGTAGGCCACAAAGAAATAGGTAGTAGTTTTTGCGCGGTAGTATCTGGTGTAGTATCAATGCTAGTGTATATGATTAGTACTATATACATAATACCAAAGACAACCCAGCCCAAAGACACTAATATAGTACACCTCATTATTATATGGTCAACGTTTGAAAGTTTGTCCCGTACTATGATCGCCGAATTATCCATTTATATATAATAAAATTATTCTATTTTTGAGTTTTTATAGCACTCCCTTTTAACTGTTAAAACTATACCAAAAAATACCAGACCGCACAAACCGCCGAACGACGTAAATAAGAAAATAGGTAATAATTTTTGAGCAGTAGCATCATCGTTAATTTTAGTGTATATATACACCACTAGAAGGATGATACCAAATACAACAAATCCTAATGCTCCTAAGCCAGCAAATGATAACAATATGTTGTCAACGGTTGAAAATTCTGTTGATGACTGTTCTGAATCGCCCATTTATATATAATAAAATATTATTTCATTGCCTAACAACTAGACCAATCATTGACAATCCCATAAAACATGCGAATACTATCCATACAATAAGTGCCGTTTCATTAGGATCCTCGCATTTTCTTTTTTGCGAGCCGTCTGCATCTTTCCATGTAGAGCATTTATCTCGACTTACCCACCAAATACTAAAGGATACTGCCCACACTATAAGAAACACCATTAGCGCCGCTACTAATAGACCAGACATAGTATATTTAACGCACTAAATATTTTTTTGTATTTGTTTTAGTTTTCATAAGTATCCAACGTGGGTTGATAGTTTCTCCGTTATTTATTATTATTTGACCTAAGAGACCAATAAGATTCCATTCTGGGCGTTGCTCGCGGGGAACATAAGTTAATTTATAAAATATTATTTACAATAAGTTTATTTTCTATAGTGGCGATCCGACTATTTAATTCTTGGACTGCCTTAATTAAAGGGCTAATAAACTCTTCATAGCGTAAGCCATATGTATCACTTGGTTGGTCATATACATATCCGGCAAAGTCATTAGTTGTCATGTTTAAGTCATCTAATACCAATTTAACTTCCTGTGCTATAAGCCCATAGTGATGTCGCGAAAATGTATAATTTATCGTTGTGGTGTTTCCATCTTTGTCTGGTGCAGATTGCGATGCATAATTTTTAAATTTATAACTGACTGGGCGTAGTTGGTTAATAAATGATAAGCCTAATGTAGAATCTGTAATGCTTTCTTTTGCACGTTGATCACTCGTATTGATTGCACCAGTAGCCGCATATACAGTTCCCCAACGACTTCCGCCAGATCCTAAATTATAGGCATTGTCATTCAGGGGGAATATACCATGAGTTTTTAAATTTAAATCAGTATCACATAGAATTACCCAACTGGAAAGCCCCACCGTTGCCGTATTATTAGAATACAAATATGGAACATAAGTATCGCCGGATCCACGCAACCCTACTTCAAAATCTCTTTGATTTGCGTTATTAAATTGTATATTACAACGATTAGAACCGGTTGATTGTGTTACTTGCACTTGGTTCGATGTTGAGCTATTAGTAAGAGTTATAGCACTACTACCAGATACCGCGAGTCCTGATAAGGTACCAAGTGATGTAATGTTCGTTTGTGCCGCAGTTTGAATTGTTCCTGTAAGATTACCCGTTACGTTGCCGGTCACATTACCCGTTACATTGCCAGTCACATTACCATTTAACGCCCCGCTTAAATATATGTCGCGCCATTTAGAACCTGATGCACCTATGTCGTTAGTCCCTAATGGGTATATGGTGGGTAATCCAACTACACCAGAAGAATAAGCCTTATATACAAAATTACCACGGTTAAATATGTAAAAGTCATTACTATCAGCGGTGTTTCTTTGTCCCAATTCGGTATCTGCGCCGTTTATGGAAAACTTTATAGCATTGCGTTTAGTAGTATCGGTTTGTATTAATTCAAGTTGATCTGACGCGGCGCTGTTAGTTAACGTTACTGCACTACTACCTGATACCGCCAGCCCGGTTAGTGTTCCAAGTGATGTTATATTTGTCTGCGCGGCTGTCTGAACCGTTCCTGTTAGATTCCCGGTGACATTGCCTGTTACGTTGCCAGTGACATTTCCAGTTAACGTACCAGATAAAGTCGTGGCGGTGACGTTACCCGTTAGATTACCTGTTACGTTACCCGTTAGATTCGCCGTAATTGTGCCCGCCGCGAAATTGCCAGAGCCATCTCTAGCTACTATAGTCGAGTTACCGGCCGAACTAGAGGCCGTGGTCGCCGCGTTATCGACTTTCCCCGGTGTTGAAATAGTAGCTAATTTGGTGTCGACAATGGCCGCCGACGCCGATACGTCAGCATTTGTAATTAAACTGCTCGACAAGAATCCGCTAGTGTCGTTATGCACTACTCCAGCAGTACTGAAGGGTCTTATATTTATGCCGTTGTAGCATTCAATGTTATTTATGTATGATGTTTGCCACTTGTTTGAACTGCCGCCTAAATCAGCGCCACCGTTAGTGATCGGCATTACCGCGCTTTTTGCATAAAATGTACCTGCATCTGTAAACATGTACTGCAGTGCATTAGACGAATTATTTACATATAAGTAGCTTGATCCGGCAGTAGATCCTAGTTTAACAGTAATGTCCCCATCTGAAACACTATTTGTAATAGTTAAATTAGTTGCGGATGCCGATAAACATGTTCCCAAAGCACCTATTGCGACCCCGTCTAAAGTAGCGACACCCGCCGCGAAATTGCCCGATCCATCTCTAGCTACGATGTAAGAATTGGTATTTGCTGAAGACACGGTAGCTAATTTGGCGTTAGTTATTGTGCCGGCCGTTATATCCGCGTCTACTATCAAACTACTCGACAGTAAACCACTAGTGTCATTATGCACTATTCCCGTTGTCGTAAACGAACCTACATTTAAATTATTAAAATAACCAGCATTAAAATACTTAAGAGTAGATCCTACGGTGCTAGTGTTTATTGCATTAGCGGGCACCACAGATCCAGATATTACCGCGTTTGTAAGTGTTCCTAAGGTAGTTATATATGGTTGCCCCGGCGTTCGTAACGTGCCGGTCAAATTAGTAAAATACCCATATGAAAATACAGAACCATAAGTCCCAACGCTTTGTGTATCATCAACGCTAGGTAATATGTTAGCTGTCATTGTTAAATCCCCCGTCATTGTGTCACCAGCTTTTAAGACATTTAGACTCGATCCGCCGGATATGCTGCCGGTTACATTGCCGGTCAGATTACCTGTTACATTGCCGGTTACATTGCCGGTCAGATCACCCGTTACATTGCCCGTAACAGCGCCTGTTACGTTTCCTGTTACATTGCCAGTCAGGTTCGCGGTAATCGTACTGGCGGCGAAATTGCCCGATCCATCTCTAGCTACTATATAAGAATTGTTATTTGCTGAAGACACGGCAGCTAGCTTGGAGTTGGTAATAGTCCCTGTAGTTATATCCGCGTCTACTATCAAACTGCTTGAGAATGTGCCTAAGGTATTGTTGTGCAGTACGCCCGCAGTTGAAAAGCTTGGAATAGACAAAGCCGAGACGTTTGTTATTGCGTTTGTTCCCATATTTAACGTTCCGCTCATTGTATCTCCAGCTTTTAGAACATTTAGACTCGCGCTGCCCGTTACGTTTCCTGTTACCGCACCTGTTACGTTTCCTGTTAGATCACCCGTTACGTTTCCAGTCACCGCACCTGTTACATTGCCCGTTACGTTTCCTGTTAGATTCGCCGTAATCGTACTGGCGGCGAAATTGCCCGATCCATCTCTAGCTACTATGTAAGAATTGGTATTTGCGGAAGACACGGTAGCTAGCTTGACGTTGGTAATCGTCCCGGCCGTTATATCCGCGTCTACTATCAAGCTACTGGAAAAGGTGCCTAAGGTATTGTTATGCAGTACGCCGGCAGTTGAAAAGCTTGGAATAGACAAAGCCGAGACGTTTGTGATGGCGTTTGTACCCATATTTAACGTACCGCTCATTGTATCACCGGCTTTTAGGACGTTTAGGCTTGCGCTGCCGGTTACATTGCCGGTTACCGCGCCTGTTACGTTTCCTGTTACATTGCCAGTCAGGTTCGCGGTAATCGTACTAGCCGCGAAATTGCCCGATCCATCTCTAGCTACGATGTAAGAATTGGTATTTGCTGAAGACACGGTAGCTAACTTGGCGTTGGTAATCGTCCCGGCCGTTATATCCGCGTCTACTATCAAGCTGCTTGAGAATGTGCCTAAGGTATTGTTGTGCAATACGCCGGCAGTTGAAAAGCTTGGAATAGACAAAGCAGAGACGTTTGTTATTGCGTTTGTTCCCATATTTAACGTTCCGCTCATTGTATCGCCAGCTTTAAGAACGTTTAGACTTGCGCTGCCCGTTACGTTTCCTGTTAGATTCGCCGTAATCGTACTGGCGGCGAAATTGCCTGAACTATCTCTAGCTACTATGTAAGAATTGGTATTTGCGGAAGACACGGTAGCTAACTTGGCGTTGGTAATAGTCGCGGCGGTTATATCAGCGTCTACTATCAAACTGCTTGAGAAAGTGCCTAAGGTATTGTTGTGCAATACGCCGGCAGTTGAAAAGCTTGGAATAGACAAAGCCGATACGTTTGTTATTGCGTTTGTACCCATATTCAACGTTCCGCTCATTGTATCGCCAGCCTTCAATACGTTTAGACTCGCGCTGCCCGTTACGTTTCCTGTTACCGCACCTGTCAAATTCGCCGTAATTGTACCGGCAGCGAAATTGCCTGAACTATCGCGAACGACCAATTTAGACGCAGTATTTGCAGACGCTGAGTCTGCCTGAATTGTTACGTCATTGGTGTTATTTGTTAGACTAATTCCACTTCCACTTAATAAGGTTTTATAATAACTTATATTTGATGCAACTTCTTTAAATACCGTTCCCGTACCAGCACCTACGTTAGATCCACCGACCACGACAGGAAGCGAAAATTGTATAAATGTTATTGCGTCCGTTCCTATTACGGCAGTTGGCGTACTGCACAACCACGAAGACCCGACATTAACTGAACCGCCGCTAATCAACACATATGCGCTTCCGGCTGTGTCGCCCGTGTTAAAATCTGTAGCCCTAGTCCATGCGCCAGAATGCGCGACGTATATTCCGTTGTTAATAGAACTTGTTTGCGCAACTGCTAACACTCGATTTCCATCTACTAAAGTAACGCTGTCAATTGTTTGCAGACCAGACAAGGTTATATTCGACGTGGTTAACACAATCGCTGCTTGTTTTGCCGCTAACCCTGTACTAGAAGACGTGTCTACATAATATTTTGTTGCTACATCGGTTGGGTTAGAAGGCGATGAGTTTAAAGTAATCATGTTTGCCGCGAAATTGCCCGAACTATCCCTGGTAACTATGTAAGAGTTATTATTTGCAGAAGACACTGTAGCTAATTTGGCGTTAGTTATTGTGCCGGCCGTTATATCCGCGTCTACTATCAAACTGCTTGAAATAGCACCCAAGTTATTTGCATGTAATAATCCTGTGCCACATGTATCAAGGGTTAATTGATTACGAATTGCGGTTTTTCCATCTGTTGCTATTAGCATTCTATCGATTCCATTTGTAACAAGTGTTATTTCGTTGGCATTTACGGATGCCATTCCTGCGTTTCCTGATGCAAATTTTATAGATGGTACAGATGCAGCGCCTCGCGGCAGGGTGATTGCTCCAGTTAGTGTGCCTCCTGTTATAGGCAATACGCCCGCGCTAGACCAATCAATATTATCGGGAAATGGTAGATCCTCACTCATTTATATTATACTATTTTAAATATATTTTTTAACAAATAGCTACTATGATATACAGATATGCGTAAATCTAAATCTCCCCGAAGAGCGGCGAGCAAATCACCAAGGCGTGCCAGCAAGTCACCTAAGCGCGCAAGAAAATCGCCTAAACGCGCTAGCAAATCATCGACCCGGCCGGCACTGCTAATAATAGACATGCAG
>JACCDO010515605.1_pt1 | contig 101300 bp, 100 predicted proteins | sample 7446101 | NCBI WGS metagenome assembly JACCDO01 (sample SAMN15323440, study PRJNA562643) | freshwater metagenome | isolation source: river surface water | place: USA:Blue River Watershed | collected 2017-08-16
GTGCTCTCAACATTGGTAGTAAAAAATGGCAGCAAGACGTTTCGGTGAAAACAACAATAAGTGAAGGTGGACCTGCATAAGGAAATCATGCCGAAAAAATTTCCCCCCGATCAACTTCTGGTCGGGGGTTTTTACTTTAAAATAATACGCTATCAAAGAACCCGTAAACTTTAGGCATTTTTTATGAGTAAGCCACAAAATTGCGCCATTTGCCTTCTTGTGTTAGAATTTATACATGAATCGATCATCTAAATCATCCTTGAGCTCGCTTTTGCGCTCAACACCCTTTCAACTTTTGCTGTGCATTCTTTTCGCAGGTTTGTTTGGAAAAATACTGCCCCCTGTCTTTGTGCGAAGTACGTATACGCTTAGTCTGCTATTCATCGATTGTATTCTATTCTTTTTGCCCGTCATGATTTTTGCCTACATGTTCAATGCACTCATCGCAGCAGAAGAGAAGGGACCAGTGCTTGTTTTTTCTTTGCTTGGTCTAATCTGTCTTTCAAATGCCGTAGCTCTTTGTGTTGCCTATGGGATAGGAAGCACCGTTATTCCGCACCTTGCTATGCACATTAATATCACGGAAATGTCATCGTCGGTGCATCCGTATTTTCGTCTTCCTTTTAAACACAGTATTCGTACCGATTTTGTTGCGATCACGGCGTTTGTTATAGCCTTTGGTTGTGTAAAGACTAAGGAAAAAATTCATAAAGCTCAATGGTTTACTGAGAAAATGCATAAACTGCAAATAGCTATCGCGACTTTTTTGAAAAAGGCTTTTTTGCCTATTTTACCCCTGTATGTGCTTGGATTTATGCTAAAGATGAGCAGCGAAGGCACACTTACATTTTTATATACCGAATACCTACCAATCTTTGCTCTCAATGTGGTTGTGAGTTTTTGTTATATTTTGGCTTTTTATAAAATCGTTAGCATAGGCTATAAGCCTGTTAAAACGCTTATTTTGAATATGCTTCCTGCAGGCATTACTGGATTCTCGACTATGTCGAGCGCTATTACCATGCCGGTTACGCTTGAATGCACCGAGCGCAACGTGAAATATCATCCGCTGTCACGTATGGTTATTCCCACTGCCTCTAACATGCACATGCTGGGAGACGATATTACCATTACCCTTTCAGCCTTAACGCTGATCATGATTAGTGGTGCTCCCCTGCCAAGTTTTATCGATTTTATGCCATACCTGGTGGGTTTTTGTATTGCTAAGCTTGCTTGCGTAGGGATTGCGGGTGCTAGTCTTCTCGTGGTACTTCCTGTTCTTAAGGAGCACTTAGGCTTTTCCTCTGAAATGGTCAGTCTTATGACCACTCTATACGTGTTGCACGATTCATTCGGAACGTTTCACAACGTCATGGGCAATGGTGCCTTTGCAGTGTTTGTTGAGAAAACTTTTAAAAAACTGGGCTTAGTTGGTCGCAAGAAATAAGTTCTAATCATCGTCTTGCGTAAAAAGAAACAAAAAATTTACGTTGCTTGATAATAGCGATGCATGCGAATAATTTAAGATTGGTTTGAAAAATAAGATTTTTTGTGAGAGTTATCCTTCTTTTTGCTGCAATATTTTTTAATGTACTTCAAGCGACTGATGTGGAATATAGTCAGTTGCGCGCCCATTTGACAGCGCGTTTTAAAACAGAAACCTACAAAGCTATAGCTAGCGATTTTGATGCTGATCCAAGGACAGTCTCTAACTTCGTAAATGGCACGGGTAAATCACCAAAAATTTTGAAAAAGGCTAAAGATAAATATCCAACTATTTTTCAACAACAGGCTGTCGTTCACCACGCTGTCCCCGCTCCTCAAGCACCTTTGGTTCTTAATCAACAGCCAATCATTAAGGAAGAACCAGCAGGTACACCGGTTGTTAAGCAAGAAATTGCACCGGCACTTCCTAGCCAATATCTGTCATTACCAGATCTAGGAGCAGGTTCGAAGTATGTTATTTCTATGGTGCCAATGAATAGTTCTGGTGATAGCTACCATATTTTAGCCTATCTCATTCTTAGTTTATCCCATGGAAAAAAAGTTCCTGATATTCTTCTAACCTATGATGGTGCAGATGAAATCAGAGAGCTTGAATCAAAAATGAACGCATTTACGCAAGTGCAACGAACGCTGCATTTTGCTCAGGTGCTGGGTTACGGAGGATATTTCAAGACTGCATTTATTGATACTGGAAATTGTCAACGTGAAAATAATCGCCAACATAAGTTAGAAGAATATTTAAGCGCAACAGCTTATACGCATTATATTGATCAAAAAGCCCTCACCACAATCATTGCAGAGCATTTCAGAACTTTTGGTAAAGACAACACAACTCAGCGGTTACGTGAAGGCTTTAATAAGTACTCTGCTCAACATCTTAGTAAAGCAGCATGCAAGCAACTGGTGAAAAAAGCACGAGATGAAATCGGTCGAATAGGTGCTAATCCTAATCCACTTATTGTTATGCATGTGCGGTACTCTTCAAAAGCAAATGAAAAGCAAAATATGGAAGATGGCGTTATTGGCAAGTTAAGCAATTACGTTAAATCAAAAGGATACAATGTATGGTTTGTCTTTACCGATGGGCGCAAGCAAAAAGCATTTAAAAGCCTTGGTAATGATAGAACGGACCCTTTTCCTTTTTATCAAGGAAACGAAGATAATGGGAAATATTTTCACCTGCAGCTTTTGTTAAATCTTAGAACTCTCCCTAATTTAAGGGGCATCATTGGTAATACCAGTGGTACCTTAGATCTTGCTGGATTCCTTGGGCATAACGTGTACAATCTTCATAATGTGCAGCAAGCTTTTGACTACCAGTCATGTCGCATTTTAATTCAATCTAGCTTTTTAACCGTTGAAAGATTGAATTTTGATTCGCTAGAAAATGCTCTTAGAACTCCTCAGAGAAAACTAGGTGAGTTTAGTGATGCTATTGCTCAAGCGCAATTACCACTTTTAAGTGGTTGGATAACAGGGGCTGTTCCCCAAGCAGTTGGATTAAAAACAGTGACAACAGTTAACTCTTATCAAGCAGGATATTGGGAGCTTTTCTTTGTTAAAAAACTTTTTGGAAATTTGCTTGATCCTTTGCAAAGTTTGCTATCAACGGTCAACTATTTGCAGGCGATTAATCCTACAATAAAAATTGAGATTTAAATTTTTTTGCTAAGTAATACATAGTTTAGATAAGCAAGCCCATAATTGTCTTTTTAAAGAAGGATATCCGTGTGAAAATCAATGAATTGCACAAAAGTTTGCGTGCTTGCTTATCTGTTTTTCCTATATCCATTTTTTATCAAAAAAGATACCTATAACATTTTATAGGTATCTAGAATTTCCTAATAATGGCGAACAGGAGCAACTGTAGTGAGTGGTAATTTTTCTTCATCAACCTTCTTGCTGACCAAGAAATTCGAGCCCCCTGGTGCTGAAAATTCCTTTATAGTTGGTATAGCTTCAAGATCTTTTGTATACAAAATCACGGCTTTTCCTCGGGCAACAGCAAAACCAGCCGCTGCTGAGTCTTCATCTGGTATGGCTAAGCTTGAATCCCGTGAAAAATGTGAAAGAAAAGCGCCATTTAAACTAATCCCCCAAACAGCTGCGTTGAAAGTAGTTTCTTCTTGCATGATAAGTTTAGCTTGCGCGTAAGCGCTTGCAAGAGGAAGCTCTGGGTGTCGTTGAAAAACAATAGGTTTTGAAGAAGCTGCTGCGTCCGAAAAGCCAATAGGAAGCTTTGTTGGGGCGCCAATCACTACATACCCACCGTTTAAAGGCAATATTTTATCTAAAAATGGATCGCATGACCTCAGCTCTACAACAACAGTGCAATTTGCCGGTAATGGGCGTTGAAACCATGTTAAAGGGTTGCTTGCAGGTGGTTTATCTAAAGAAAAATGGATAGTTGTTCCTGAATTAGGTGTGGGTAGTCCGTACGCGACTGGGGGATAAATAGGAACATTTCCATCTCCGCTAACGTTTGTATTCCCTGATACGATGGTGTCAAAGGTAGATAGATCACCAATGATATGAAGGTGTTTTACCCAGGGTGCTATAAAAGGTGCGCTTCCCACGCCAGTAAATTCATTTGTTGGTATGTAGTTTGGGGAGGATGGTGAATTGTTCGTTGTAAAGGTGATATATATTTGATCGCACTTAGGGCTTGGGTCTCGGTAACCATTAAAACCGCCGGCGCTTCCTAAAAGAACGGTATCAAACCTTTTCTTTCCCGTTTCAATACCGCATTCATATACTGTTTGTGCTTTAAGCTGGCTGATAAAACATATGATAAACAGAAGAATAGACCCTAATCGTTGTGTCATCTTAAAATCTCCTTGAGAGTTAGAATATGCAGCTTAAAGAGAGATTTTTTGCAAATGAGAAAATATGAAGTATTGCAATAGTAAATCATCTCATATTTAATATTTTTATATATAAATATTTAAAAAATAATTAAATTTTGATGAACTTATTGTATTTTAGTTGGGCAAGATAAATCACCTTGCCACTAAAAAGTGGCAAGGTGAGATTGTTAAGAGTTTGTTACTAATTTTGGTAAAGTGAACTTTGTTCCAGTTTTTTCAGCTGTAGCATTAGCGTTAAAGTAAGCTCCAGATTTAAGATCTAGCTGAGAAAATTCTGGTTTATCTAGTTGGTTATAAACTACCTGAGCAGTTTTGCCTGCGCTAACAGTAATCTTTTGACCAGCAGTTGTTGAAGTCACATCAACAAGACTTGTTGTTGTTCCATTAAACGTCAGGTCGTAGGCGCCATCGATACTTATCCCATATATCGGATATGGAGAAATTAGGTCTCCGGTCAGAGTAGCAACAGCTTGAGTGCTTGCTTGAGCAAGAGTAACAGAAGGGTGTCTTGATATTTGTAGTGTTCCGCGAACGGCGCTTAATTGTGTGCTGAAATCATCTCCTATAGCAACAGGAGAACCAATTATAATGTTTCCGCCATTCATAGGAACAACTTTTTCTAACCAAGGATCTTGACTGCTTGGCTCGACCGTAACAGCGCAGTTAGCCAATAAAGGAGATTGGAACCAAGTAGCTGGCGATGATGATGGTGCCTCTTGTAGTGCAAAACGAACTGCTGTACTTGCTGCAGGGGTAATTAATGCATATGCACAAGGTGCCTTCAATTCAGCATATAGGGTATCAGAATTTCCTAACACAAGTGTTGCGTAATCTGAAGCATTGCCTGTTATATAAAGTTGCTTAACAGATGCTGGTAAATAAGGAACAGGTCCGCTTCCTGTATATGCATTTGTTTGTATCGTGTTTCTTTCAGCAACTCCACCAGAGCTAACAAAGTTTACAATCAATGTTTTAATGGCAGCAGAAGGAGCTTGGTAACCATGGAAACCTCCACTAGTTCCTACTCTAACTGTATCTACACGAACTGAATCGAATTCTTGACCAACGATATACTGTGTTGCAGCTTGAAGGCATGAACCAAGCGCAGCTGCTGTGGCTAATAAACGTAATTGCTTTTTCATATTAGAATCTCCCTAATATTTTTAAATTGTTGTTAAGTTCAACAAGAACTGCCTTTGAAAAAATCAGTTGGGTACGGTTTCTTGCTGCAAAGCAGGATTCGACAAAATATTATTCAAATTCAAAATATTTATTCTTTCGAATATTGCTAATATTTCTATTTATATCAATTAATAGTTAATCAAGATTTAATATATAAATAAATATTTAAGAAATATTTTAACTATATTTTGTTTTTATTTAGTTTTGGCTTGTATAAAGAGTTTTAGGCCTAATAAAAAAGAGAGAAAACGTTCTTGTTTTCTCTCTTTTTGTGTTGATCTTTAGGAGTTTGGTTTAGCTAAATTTTGAAGAGCTTAGTATATTTACGAAATAATAAAAGCCATCTATAGAATTCATAGATGGCTTTTATAGATAATCTTGTATTTATCAATATGTTGGAAATTTTGTAATCGGTAAACGTTGAGGTATCATGACAGGAGAAAGTGGAGACTTCTTGTGCTCGGGAGTGTCAAGCACTTCTACTTCTATATTGCTCGCTCCTCCAGCTCCACGTGTTTGTTTTAATAGTGGTAGACCAGTCTTATTTGCATCATAAATTTGCAATACTCTATTTGAGGCAATGAAAAATCCGGCAAGCCCTGCTTCTGCTGTTGGATTCACAATGTCAGTTTGAAGCATGAATTTTATGAGAGAAGAATCACTCATTTCTGGTAAATCACCCACCCAATCAAGACTTAACCCATTAACATGACCATAAAAGGTTGTTTCTTCTTGAAGAGTTAGAGGAGCTAAATAAGAGTCATGGTAAGGAAGATTAGGATGTCTTTGAAAATATACCGGAGAGACTGCTCCAGCAAGAAGAACCGCAAAACCAACGCTAGGAGTAACACGTGATCCTATCATCACTCGAGAAGGCTTATTTGGTTGAGCTCCATTTATTGGTAACACATTATCAATATGGGGATCTTGAGAAAAAGGCTCGATACATAACCAACACCCGGCTGCTAGAGATGGGGTTTTAAACCAAGAACGAGGACTCGTTGTAGGAGCATTGCTGAGATTAAAGCGCACAATTGTTTCTGTTGCAGGATTGGGCAATGCAAATTCAGCGCCGTTTTGAACAAGAGTGTCATATCCTCTAGCGTCTCCTTGAAGCCAGATTTCTTGGACTGTTGGTGGAAAAGAGGGGAAAGATGTTAACATTGTATTAGGCTCAACAGCATCTGCAGAGCAAGAAAAGTTTATGTAAAGAACAGCGCACTTGGCACTAGGTGGGGTATACCCATGGAATCCGCCAGCGCCGCCAATAATAATAGTATCAGACCTGGAAGTAACTTTTGCTTTTGACCCATTAATAATAGTCTCTCCTCCAGCTATATAATGAGTTAAATCTTGCGCGGCCTTAGCATACGTGAAAAAGGTCAAAATAGATAATAATACATATTTAATGTGTGCCATGACGGAATCTCCTTAACATTTGAGTGATCGCCAAAGCGAGTAATGTTTAAGATTATTAAAGGCAAAAAAAGTTAATATATATTTAAGGTTTAAGTAATAATTTAAAATTATAAGTAATTTTTAAAAAATTTGATCAAATCACTTATATATAGCTATTGGCGCGAAAATTGCATGATGATGATTTAAGATCAGAAGGGTATGAGAACTTTATGAGTAATTTAAGCATTAGCAACTCTCAAAATATAATAAATATAAATACTCGTCACGATAAAGCGCTAAGAAATGTTAATGCTAAAATTGCATCAGGACTGGAAAACCCCAATCCTGCAACCAATCCTTCAACATCTACACAATCAAAAAGTATTGAAGGTAGTCTAACAATCACGAGACGCATTGCTAGTATTGCTCAACAATTGAATAACACACTCCAAATTGCCGATACAGTTTTAAATGCAAATGCAGAAATCTTAACGCAAATGCGGGCACACGCCGTTGCGGCAATCAACGGTACTAACACAGATACTGATAGAAGAGATATCAATTTAAGTTTTCAGGAAAAGCTTGCTCTTATCACGGAAAATGCTGAGGCAAAATGGGGCTCACGAACCTTACTTGATGGAACATTTTCGGTTAATTACCTATCCACAAACGCAGCCATTAAACAAGCAAACGTACCTGGTTCTCCTGTAGCCTCTGATCTTGTTGTTGGAGACTTAACAATTAATGGCCAGGATATCGGCACCGTTACAGGTGATGCGAGTGCTATAGCAGCTGCAATTAACAACTTTTCAAGCACAACTCAAGTAACGGCTTCTGCCTCTACATCAGCTACAGGATCTGGAAATTTTGTCAGCAGAACCGTTGCTAATCCATCCATTTTGATCAACGGTATTACTGTGCCGCTTGGTGAATTTGCAGGCACGGAATCATCAGGCCAAATTGTTGACCAGGCAGTGGCTGCCATTAATGCTTTTGATGACTTAGCCGATGAACATATTGTTGCTGAAAATGTTGACGGATTTTTGCAAATTAGAGCAACAGATGGTCGTAATTTAAGTATTGGGTATCAACATATTACGGCACAAAATGTATGGGGGCCCAGCGTTGGCGACTATGCTGGTTCGATTACTTTATCCTCGGTGCTATCAATTACCATTGGTGGGAATACTCCCGATGCTGCTGGATTCACAAGTGGTCTAACGCAAGCTTCAGGGGTAAAAACTGTTACGCTTGCTGATATGCGAGCCGAAGCTCTTTTCGATTCCGTGCTTCCAGATATCTCCTCTCAAATGGGAGCTGAAGCTGCATTGGCAGCCATTGATGCAGCAATTAATAAAATATCTACCGAAAGAACAAAAATCGCTAATGTCGTTATAGGGGTTGAGCATATAGAAGAAAACATGGCGGGTGAAGCGTTAAGCCTTAGCGATGCTCTTGCTGGCGTCCGAGATGCGGATTTACCAGAAGCTATTACGGAATCGGCCAGACTTGAAGTGCTTAAGCAGTCAGCGATGGCAGCTCTTCAACGAGAGATTAGGGAATTCGCACAACTTGGTGATTTGGTAGGCGAAACACTTCATGGCAGTTAGCTGACCTCTCTTCACCCATTGTTCTAAATTTTTTCAACATGATCCTATGATTATCTTTACGCCGAGATAAGCAACAGCGATCAATTATTTTATTCTTTTTAAATCATAAAAAGAGAAGTTTGATCAAAAAAATATTATATTTCCATTAATAATAATTTAATTATTTTAAATAATAATTATTTTTGTTAACTCAAAAATTAAATATATTTATGAGAAATAATAAAAATAATTCCCTAATTTTTTATGTTTTATTTGGCTTATTATGGACTTTTAATTCATCAGCTGAAGCCAGTTATGATGTCTCCACGATTGCAGGTGGTGGCGTTTATCCAGGAGACGGTGGTTCGCCAACGATTGCAGCCGTGGTAAATCCTATGGGGGTTTTTGTGGATAGTAATAATACGACGTATATCGCTGATACCAGCAATAATCGCATTCGTATGGTATGGGGGCCCGCTAGTAACGGTACCTATATCCAAGGAAATATTTATACCATCGCTGGTACAGGAGCTTCTGGTTTTTCAGGAGACGGCGGCCTGGCTACGTCTGCTTTATTATCGGCTCCGCGAAGTGTAAAAGTTGATTCTGCCGGAAATATTTTTGTGGCTGACTCGAATAACAATCGTATTCGTAAATTTACGTTAGGTGGTAATATTTCCACAGTTGCAGGAGGCAATACAGGTGATGCCATGCCAGCTACTTCTTCCTCAATCTATAACCCAAGTCGAGTTTTTCTTGATGCGCTAAATAATCTATACATTGCTGATACTAATAATCATCGTATTCGCATGGTATGGGGTGCGGCTAGTAATAGTACGTATACACAAGGAAACATTTACACTATTGCAGGAACAGGAACTCAAGGTTTCAATGGTGATGGAATAGCCGCAACTTCTGCCTTTTTGAGCTCACCAAAAAGTGTTTTTGTCGATGCGTTAAATAATATTTATGTGGCTGATCAATACAATTGTCGTATTCGAAAATTTACGTTAGGGGGAGCGATCTCTACCGTTGCTGGAAATGGAGGTTATGGTTTTGGTGGTGATGGAGTAATTGCAACTTCTACTTCGTTGACCTATCCACAGGGGATTTCTCTAGATGGTGCAGGCAACATATACATAGCCGACCAAAATAACCAACGTATTCGTATGGTTTGGAATGCAGCGAGCAATGGCATGTATACACAAGGCCGTATATATACTGTAGCAGGAAATGGATCTGGGGGCTTCAATGGTGATGGCGGTTTAGCCACGTCTACTTGGTTAAACAGTCCTACCGATGTTTTTGTCGATGCGTTAAATAACATTTATGTAGCAGATTCTAGCAACTATCGTCTTCGAAAATTTACGTTAGGGGGAGCGATCTCTACCGTTGCTGGAAATGGAGCTTTTGGGTTTGGAGGTGATGGTGGTGTAGCAACTTCTGCTTGGTTGCCTTATCTTCAGGGAATTTCTGTAGACAACGCTGGGAATATATATATCGCAGATTACAATAACCAACGCATTCGTATGGTGTGGAATGCGGCTAGTAATGGCACGTATACGCAAGGGTATATATATACCGTAGCTGGAAATGGGAACTATGGTTTTAATAATGACGCAGTGGCGGCGACCTCAGCTTGGTTGGCTTCGCCTCAAGGAGTTTTTGCGAGTAATGCGGGCGATATATATATCGCAGATTCCAATAACAATCGCATTCGTAAATTCCAGCTAGGTGGTAATATTTCAACTATTGCCGGTAATGGAAACACTGCTTATACAGGTGATGGTGGGCTTGCTATCAACGCTGGTTTAAGTTCACCTAGAGATTTATGCTTTGATAGCGCTGGCAATATATACATTACAGATCAAAGCAATAATCGCATTCGTATGGTATGGGGTGCTGCAAGTAACGCTACGTATACCCAAGGTCGCATATATACCGTGGCTGGAACAGGAACTAATGGTTTCAATGGTGACGGAATCGCCGCAACTTCTGCTATGATATCTCCCCCAATAGGAATTACAATAGATAATGCAGGCAATATATATTTTGCAGATCAATACAATTGTCGTATTCGAAAATTTACCCTAGGGGGAGCGATCTCTACTGTTGTTGGAACAGGAGGCTATGGTTTCAACGGTGATGGAATAGCTGCAACCTCTGCTTCGTTGGCCTATCCACAAGGAATTTCTGTAGATGGTGCAGGCAACATATACATAGCAGACCAAAATAACCAACGTATTCGTATGGTGTGGAATGCGGCGAGTAATGGCACGTATACGCAAGGCCGTATATATACTGTAGCAGGAAATGGGAACTATGGTTTTAATAGTGATGGAATAGCTGCAACTTCTGCTTGGTTGGCTTCGCCTCAAGGAGTTTTTGCGAGTAATGCAGGCGTCTATATTGCAGATTCTAATAATCAGCGCGTTCGAAAATTTACGTTAGGTGGAAGCATTTCAACTATCGCAGGAAACGGAACGACAACATTTACCGGTGATGGTGGGCTAGCAAATGTCGCAGTGTTAAATAACCCAAGGGGAATCGTGCGCGATTCTGTTGGTAATACCTATTTTGCAGATACTAATAACAACCGTATTAGAAAAATTGACGCAAGTACCGGCATTATTACAACCATTGCTGGCGGTAGTGGAGGTTCACATCTCGATGGAGTAGGAACGGCAGCACGCTTTATGAGCCCAGGTATGATGTCAATTGATAACAGTGGTAATCTTCTCATAGCAGATAGTGATAATACCATTCGAAAGGTCACAACATCAGGAGGTGTATATAATGTATCTACGTTATTTACATATAATGTGGGAAGCCCACCAGTTCAAGCCGTTTGCTCATATCTTGGAAATCAACTTTTGACAACTGATAATTATATGCATTTGTATCGGTGGGTACAGTCGGGAAGCACATATGTTTCTAACAGTAATTTAGATGCCGTGTCTGGTCCAGCATATGATGGATATGGATTAGTAGTTGATAGCAATAATAATATTTTTGTGGCTGATGGTGAATCAAATAGAATTTTTAAAGTTTTTTCTGATTGATCATACATTATTTTTGCGGGGACAGGTTTCTCGCCTGGTTCTGTTGATGGTACGGGTGCAGCAGCGCTATTTAATGGTATTAAAGGTATTACCGTTGATAGCTCAGATAATCTTTATGTATCGGATACCAATAACCACACCATTCGTAAAATTACTCCATCTGGTGTCGTTACAACCATAGCCGGAACAGCAGGAACAGTAGGTTCAGCCAATGGAGTAGCTTCGGCAGCACGATTTAATCAACCATGGGATATCGATATTGATGCGGCTGGAAATTTATACGTGGTCGATAAAGGCAACAGCATTATTCGTAAACTTCTAAACGGTGGAGGTACGTATACAGTTACTACACTGGCGGGCACAGCCGGAGCAATTGGTTCTGCTGACGGAGTAGGGTCAGCAGCACGTTTTAGCTCGCCTTCAGGTATATCTGTTGATTCTTCAGGAATTGTGTATGTATCAGATACAAGTAATAATACCATTCGTAGAATAACATCAGATGGTACAGTGACTACTGTCGCAGGTGCAGTAACGTTTTCTCTAAATTCGCCATGGGATATCGATATTGATACCGCAGGAAACTTATACGTTGCGGACAGAGGCGAAAATACTATTAAAAAACTTACAAAATCTGGTGGTAGTTATGTTGGCTCAATCCTAGCAGGAACATCAGGTACAGTTGGCTTTATTAATGGTACGGGGTCAGCCGCTCGTTTCAATGCTCCTACTGGTTTAGCAGTTGATTCATCGGGGATTATCTATGTGTTAGACACAAATAATAATGCTATTCGTCAAATAGCATCAGGAGTGGTAAGTACTATTGCAAGCGGCACATCGGCTTCTTTTAGCTTCCCTTGGGATATAGACGTCGATGATGCTGGTAATTTATACGTTACCGATAGAGGAAATAACGTTATCAAAAAATTCACCAAAAGTGGCAGCACCTATGCGATGTCCACCATAGCCGGAACAGCCGGTACAGTTGGGTTTGTTGATGGCGCAGGGTCAGCTGCACGATTTAATGCTCCAACGGGAATAGCAGTTGATGCAGCAGGAAAGATCTATGTAACAGAGACTGGCAATAACCGTATTCGTATGCTTTTCTCAAATAACACTTACAGTGTGCCACCTGGATCGACCCAAACGATATCAGAGTCAACGACTCAGCCGGTAGTAACAGGTGGTGGTACAGCGGTTCTTCCTCCATCCAATTCAGTAACGAGCGTGGAAGTTGCTAATGGTACCTTGCAGGTAAGCAGCAGTGCTCCCGTTACTTTTAACGCAACGTCTGGAGGAGCGGCGGTTGTTGAAGTGACAGGTGATACAGATACCGGGGCGTACAATTTTACGACAGCGGGAACTGTTCAAGTTAATGCGAATGTGGTGGCGACTCTTAGCGTTCCTCCTTCAGGAACAGGAACGATGAACGTAGCAGGTCCAGGTGTATTAAAAGCAACACAAGATTTGAGCTCATCAACGACACCTATGAGTATCGGAAGTGGCAGCGCAGTGGTAGTAACTGGTAGTACGGGAAGGCTTCCAACAGCACCAACAGCTGTGAATAATGGTGCTACTCTTCAACTTGGAACGCCTGGAGGCACCGTTGCTCATCATGCAGTTCCAGGGGCATCAAATTTTGCAACCGGTTCAATCCTTTCTTTGCCAAATGGAGTCCAAGTTCCAAACGATGCATTATCAAACCCAACTATACATTCAGGTGTTACATTAAAGTTTGGTAATGGAGCGCGGGTGACGCAAGGTATTAATGTGGTTGCGTAAGAAAATAATATTTTACCATTATTAATAATAATTTAATAAATATTACAGATAATTATATTATTAATTAATATAATTATAAATATCATGTATAAAAATTATAAATTATGTTTGATAATATTTTTAAGTTTTATTGTTTTTTCCTATCAATATTTGACCGCTAGTTATGACGTATCAACAATTGCCGGTGGAGGTATGTACCCAGGAGATGGTGGTTTCCCAACCTCTGCCGTGGTATCATCGCCAGCAGGGGTTTTTGTCGATAGCAACAACACAACGTATATAGCTGATACAAATAATCATCGTATTCGCATGATTTGGGGGCCTGCAAGCAATGGTACTTATACGCAAGGAAGTATTTACACAATCGCTGGAACAGGAAGTTCAGGATTTTCTGGTGATGGGGGAGCTGCTACCTCTGCTTTACTAAATGCTCCTAGAAGTGTGAAAGTTGATAATGCAGGAAATATTTTTGTCGCAGATTATAACAATAACCGCATTCGAAAGTTTACTTTAGGTGGTATTATTTCCACTGTTGCAGGTGGTATTAATGTAGTGGGGGATACTTTGCTCCCAACTGCTGCTGTTGTGAATTCACCAGGCCAAGTTGTTCTAGATGCCTTAAATAATATTTATATAGCCGATACAAGCAATCACCGTATTCGTATGGTTTGGATGGCAACAAGTAATACTACATATACTCAGGGAAATATGTACACCATTGCTGGAACAGGCGCTGCGGGTAATGCAGCAAATGGCATTGCTGCTACATCTGCACCATTAAGCTCACCTAGAGGCGTTCAAGTTGATAGCTTAGGAAATATTTACATCGCAGATTATGGTAATCATTGTATTCGCAGATTTATCCTGGGAGGGACTATTTCTACAATAGCAGGAACTGCAGGATCTTCAGGATTTTCTGGTGATGGGGGAGCTGCTACAGCTGCGTTGTTAAATGGCCCTACAGCATTCTTCGTTGATGCCTTGCGCAATGTTTATATTGCCGATCAAAACAATCGTCGCATTCGCTTAGTGCCTAATATTACGACAATAGCTAATGGTGTTACATACACAGCAGGCAATATCTACACCATTGCCGGAACAGGTGTTGCAGGATTTTCAGGTGATGGCGGAGCTGCTACAGCTGCTACCTTCGGTAATACTACAAGCTCTAGCCCTACAGGTGTTTGTGTAGATAGCTTAGGTAGAATTTTCGTAGCCGATCAAGGTAACAACAGAATTAGAATGTTTACCCTAGGTGGAAATATTTCCACCGTTGCAGGTGGAGGAAATTCGGTGAATAATGGAGTAGCGACTTCATCGCTAGTTTCTTCTCCACAGAATGTGTTTGTAGACTCATCTAATAATGTTTACATCGCCGAACTCGGTGGTGCACGTATTCGAAAATTTACGGTGGGTGGAAATATCTCCACAATTGCGGGAACAGGAACGCAAGGCTACAATGGCGATGGAATAGCTGCAACGTCTGCTCAGATACGTCCATTTAACGTGTATGTAGATAGTTCCCAAAATGTGTACATAGCGGATTGGACAAATAATCGCATTCGTAAATTTCAAGTAGGAGGAACTATTTCAACGATTGTTGGAACAGGCTCTACAACCTACATTGGCGATGGAGGTCTTGCTACAAATGCTGCGCTAAATGCCCCAACTAATTTTTGCGTAGATAATACAGGGAACATATATATCGCTGACCAAAACAATCATCGTATTCGTATGGTTTGGAACGCGGCGAGTAATGGTACGTATACTCAAGGCAATATATACACCGTTGCGGGAATAGGTTCAGCAACATATAACGGTGATGGTATCCTTGCAACCTCTGCTGCGGTAAACAGTCCTGGAGGCGTTTTTGTAGATAACTCAAACAGAATTTATGTAGCTGATTGTCAAAATCACCGCATACGCATGTTTACCTTAGGAGGTGCTATTCTCACCATTGCTGGTAATGGCGCTACTGGTTATTCAGGGGACGGAGGAGCAGCAATATCAGCCACGATGAATCTGCCGCAGGATGTCTTTGTGGATGGCATAGGTAGAATTTATGTTGCTGATCTTTTTGGTAACAATATACGCATGTTTACCTTAGGAGGTGCTATTTCCACGATTGCTGGTAATGGCACTGCCGCATACAATGGTGATGGCATTCCAGCAACAGCTGCTCAGTTAAGACCATTTGGAATTTATGTTGATAATTCCCAAAACGTGTATGTCGCTGAGTGGACAAACACCAATCGCATACGTAGGTTCCAAGTAGGAGGCAATATTTCTACCATTGCTGGAAATGGAACCACTACATACACAGGTGATGGTAACCCTGCTGGTGTAGCACTATTAAATAATCCTAGAGGAATTTTCCGCGATTCTGCAGGTAACACATATTTTGCGGATACCAGTAATAATCGCATTAGAAGAATTGATGCTATGACAGGCATTATAACAACCATTGCGGGAACAGGTAGTGCTGGTTATTCAGGAGATGGAGGTTTAGCTACGGCTGCCATGATTAATGCGCCATATGGCGTATGTTTAGATTCTTCAGGGAGTGTTGTCTATGTTGCAGAAAGTAATGGCCATCGTATTAGAAAGATTAATATAAATACAGGCATTATAACAACCATTGCGGGGACAGGAACAGCTGGCTATTCAGGGGATGGAGGATCAGCAACATCAGCTATGATTAATACACCGTATGGTATCTGGCCTAATAGTTCAGGTGATATTTATTTTGCTGATCTTAACAATGCTCGTATCAGAAAAGTTGATATCAACACAGGAATTATCACAACAGTTGCGGGAACTGGAACGGTTGGATATTCAGGAGATGGTGGGCCTTCTGCTTCCGCTAAATTAAATAGTCCATGGGGAATCTGCATTGATAATACTGGAAATATCTACATAGCAGATACTGGAAATATTAGAGTTCGAATGATTTGGAATGCTGCAAGCAATACTACTTATACACAGGGAAATATCTATACAGTCGCAGGTAATGGGGGATCTAGTTATTCAGGCGAAGGAGGATTAGCTACGGCAGCTTCTTTGGGTTCATTATGGGGTGTCTGTACGGATAGTGCGGGTAAAGTGTACATAGCTGGCTATCTAACAAACTCTATTAGAGTATTTTCTTTGGGTGGCAATATAACAACTATTGCTGGAACAGGAATAGCCGGATTTTCAGGAGATGGCGGACCAGCTACATCTGCTAAATTAAATGCTCCTCGACTTGTTTTTGCTGATAACTCAAGAGATATTTATATTTCAGATACTGGCAATAACCGTATTCGTATGCTTTTCTCAAATAACACTTACAGTGTGCCACCTGGATCGACCCAAACAATATCAGATACAGCTACTCAGCCGGTGATTATAGGTGGTGGTACAGCAGTTCTTCCTCCATCCAATTCAGTAACAAGCGTGGAAGTTGCTAATGGTACCTTGCAGGTAAGCAGCAGTGCTCCCGTTACTTTTAATGCGACTCCTGGAGGATCAGCTGTTGTTCAAGTGACAGCTAGTACAAATACAGGCGCCTACAATTTTGCTACTGCAGGAAGTGTGCAAGTTAATGCGGAAGTCGTGGCAAATCTTAGTGTTCCTCCGGCTGGTTCAGGTGTAATGTCAAAGGTAGGGCCAGGTTCAATAGAAGCAACCTCGGATTTAAGCTCTTCCACAACGCCAATAGCTGTTTTAGAAGGGACACTAGAAGTTAGTGGTACCAATGGAAAATTACCAAATGCAGCAATTTCAGTTGAGAATGGAGCAGTATTGCAGCTAGGTGATGTTGGCTCATCGGTTACTCATGGGGCGGTTCCAGGAACATCAAATTTTAAAACTGGATCAACTCTTTTTGTGCCGCAAGGGGTGCAAGTTCCCAACGATGCATTATCAAACGCAACTATACATTCAGGTGTTACATTAAAGTTTGGTAATGGAGCACGGGTGACGCAACCTGTTAACGTGGTTGCGTAAAATTTAAGGTGGAGTTATATAATAATAAAGGCTACATCAGCCCTAAAAAGCTCCACCACAAATACCCAATACCTAGCCATATGGCGATGTTGACAATGCTTACAACCAGACCATACATCCACCATTCGCTCACTTGTACGTATCCCATGCCAAAATAAATAGGGGCAGACCCTGTTGAATAATGTGTCATGCTTGAAAATAAAGAGCTAAAAAAACCAAGTAGTAACGCAGAAATAACTGGCGGAGCTCCTGTCATTAAGGCAACAGCTAAAAACGCTCCATACATGGCGCCAATATGTGCTGTATTACTTGCGAAAAAGTAATGACTATAAAAATACACAATCGCTAATCCATACAAGCCTATAAGGGAATGGTATCCTTTAAAAATATCTCCAATAGCCTGACTGAACCAGGCGGTAAGCCCAAACTTCTCTAAAAATCCTGACATCATGATAAGAATAGAGAGCCAAATAACCGTACTCCAGGCTTCGTGCTCCGCTAAAATATCTTTCCAACTTAAAATCCCTGTTAGCAATAATACGCATACCCCGAATAAGCCAGCACTCGTGGTGGGAATGCCATAATTTTCTCCAATCACCCAGACTGCAATCATAATCAAAAACACTGCGGTCATCGTCCACTCTTGCAACGACATTGATCCCATATCACGAAGGTTCTTTTGCGCAATGCTAACCGCTTGGGGTAATTTTTTAAGCTTAGGCGGATAAACTAAATAAAGTACCAAAGGCACTGCGATAATACTGCAAATCCCAGGCACAAGAGCTGCAATAAACCAGTCTCCCCACGAGAAATACACTCCTTGCTTCGCAGCAATCGCTTGCGCCATTGGATTGGCGGCCATGGCGGTTAAAAACATCGAACTTACAATCAAATTTCCCTGAAAAGCTACGAGTGTTAAAAAGCTTCCAAGCTTTCGTGCCGTACCGTCTTCTGGCCGGCTTCCTAGCGTTTCTGCAATTGATTTCACAATAGGATAAATAATGCCTCCAGCACGTGCTGAATTGCTGGGAATAGCGGGTCCCATTACCAGCTCGGTTAAAATAATTCCATAGCCAAGACCAAGAGTGCGTTTACCTAAAAGCGCCACAAAATTATACGCAATCCGATGCCCTAATTTTGTTTTGATAAAGCCGCGCGCAATAAAGAAAATGAAAACGACTAACCAGACGATAGGTGATCCAAAACCCAAAAGCGCTTCTTCTGTTAATTTGAGAGTGTTGGTTACAACGCAGGCCAGCATACCAATTAACGAAATAGCAGCCATTGGCAATGGTTTTAAGACAATACCAATGATGGTTGCAACAAAAATTCCCAGTAATTTCCATCCTTTAGGATCAATCATCTCAGGCTTAGGAAGTAAATAAATGGCAATACCTATACAAATTGGAACGAACAGTTTCCAAAGTTTATAGGGAAATTTTTCAGCCATGGCTCGTATCATAAAACAACGCAGTTGTCAGGATACATTAATCAACGAAAGCGATAAAGAAAATTTTTGAAAAATTTTAGAGGAAAGGGGGCTATTCAGCTGCAAGTAATTTATAAAAATAAACTCTGCTTGGTTTCGTTGTTTTCTTTTCTCCGGGATCAACAACGCTGACGCCGACAAAGAGTTCTTCAGTAGTAGGATTTTCGGCAAGATACTGATACGGGAATTCTTCAGGAAGCTTCATTAATGTTAGTGTTGTTATGCTGTCATCGTCTGGAGAAATAGTGCTGATTTGCATACCAGCTTCGCTAGCTCCTATATCTCTATCTGTTTCAAGAGCATGAGTGGCGTATAGTACTGAGTATTTTTCTCCGTCATCAAGCTTAATTGAGTTATTAAAATTTGTGCGAATGCCTTCTTGATCCCATTTTATGCAACCATAAATATTGGGGCACAAAAATCTTCCAGGTTCTACTTTATCAATCGTGTGTCTACCTTCATTATTTAAGGAAATAAAATGAAATTTGCCTTTATATTCATATTGGCGGTAAAAAGTTTCAGAAAGATGAGAAAAGCTTCTTGAGTAAATGTTGTGAATCTCTTGAATAAGTTCTGCTGAAGGGTGTCCATGTTGTCTTCCATCGCCAGCAGAAATTCCAAAAACATTTGGGGTGAAGAAACGTAACATACTGCCAGATCTATTTTTCAAAGATCCATGGTGAGGCAGCATTAACAAGACAGTGTGTAAAGGATTTAAAAGACCAAGCTTGCTACGAAAATCAAAGCTTGTATTCTCTGCTGCTATGCGATGAAAGACACTATTCTCCGCGTCACCTGTTAAAATAACTGACATATTAAGGTTCGATAACGTACAAGAAACCACCATGCTGTGGTTATTAGTATCATCAGCTGGTTGATTAAGACTCCAAATATAGACGTTATGTAAAATATCATGAAATTCTGGATCAATTTGTAATAAAGGCCCAAAAATCTGTAGAAATGGTCCATGCAAAAATGCAGGAGTAGGTGCTGCTGGATTCATTTTTAAACATTGATTAATAATAGGTTGGGCAATATTGTTAAATTCTGCAATAGCGTCCGATATATTTAAGCCTTTTATCCTTTCTAATAAGTTTTGTGGCTGTAGCATCTCAAAAATTTGGAAATTAAGATCTGGTGAGTAGAAGGGAAAATAAAAGTGAGTAGATGCCTTAGTTTTTATTCTATCTTTTATTCGCGCACTCAAAAATATCAGAACTTCTTTTGCTGGTTTTGTAAAATTTGTTTTTCCTTCAGCTGCACCAATATCACCAAACCAATCGCCGGCAAGAATCACCGTAATAGGCACAAGTTCTGGAATATTTTCGCAATTTAGAAAATTGATATGATCTTCATCTGCGTGCGATAAAAAAATAAAAAGATGATCTAGAGATGTTAGTTGGCTATGGATAAATTCTTCTAATGCATTTTTTGTTGTTTCTCGTTGATCGTCATATAGCTTTTTTTCAGTAGTGATAGGCGTTTGGATTTCCTGTGTTGCTCTAGTTCGGCTTGGTGTTGTTTGCAGACTAAAAGGTATTTCATCTTCTTCATCGTTGGTAGCAATTACAGATACTTTTTTTGAAGCTAGAAAGGGCTTTTGCCATTCGCCTCTTAAGCCAAATTTTGGGTGCGTTTGTAATGATTTACTGCCTAAATCATATAGAACTCCTATATTCTTAGTTTCTCTCTTATAAATCGCAAGTTGACCACCGCCTTGTCCCATTGGCAGAATCAAAAATTCCTCAGTATTTACGCTCCACAAGGAATGACAAAGAATTAGTGCAGCTAAAAAAAAGCGTAACATAACATTAGCTTACGGGATGAAGTCTTCTATATTCATCATGATGATTCCAATAATACGTTGCCATCCAATTTACAAAATGAAAGTGCTTATGCATTTCTTCTAAAATATTTTTTATTTCTGTTGGTTGAGTATCTTTATCTTTAATTAATGTCCTTAAGTCATCTAAGTCTTTGAAAAAGTCTGTTGAATGGCGAAGGAAGTCGCTAGATATGGATCCTGGCAAATTTTCTTTATCCCCATCATTACTAAAAATTCTACGAAGTATAGTCATGGCTTCTTCATTATAAGAAGTAATTTGCCCTACAAATAACCCTAATCTTCCTAATGATTTGATGTCCTTGATATGCTCTTCTACAAAGCCTTTCAAGCAATTACGTCGTATTTTTAGTGTTTCTTCCAACGAATATCCATCTTTTGCATCGATGTTTAAACACGACTCATATACCACTTTCCTTCCAGCAAATCGATTTACATCAATTTGACGTTCGCCTAGTGGTTGCCTTGCTTCACCTGTTGCTGCAACCTCGGTCTCTTCCATCGCCCACACTGCTGGCACTAACCCTAACAACAAAGAATACATATATTTCATTATGCTGATCTCCCTAAATAATCTTAAGGCCACTTATACCATAAATTACAGCACATGGCACGAAAATATCACGTCAATATTAGGAAAAGTTTAACGTTGCAGCTTCTTCTATGCTGCGTTTTGTATCGCGAATTCGGCCGTGCTGCCTTTTGCACTTCGTGGCCATTGATTAATTACAAGGCCCACAAAAATGGTGCTGCAGGCAATCATGGAGACAGAACTTAAGGTCTCATCAAAACATAACCAGCCGAAGAACAATGAAAACACAGGAATAAGCAACCCATAAATCGAAACCCTTGCAGGGTTATGTTGGCGCATCAACCATGTCCATCCTGTTAATCCAAACAACGTTGCCACAATCACAATATAAGCCGTCGCTAAAACTTCATTCCACCCAAAAATTTGCAACGAATCAAAGAAAACAGTGGGGCCTTCCCATATTTGTGAGAGCAGAAAATAGGGAAGGGGTGGAACCAAACTCATCCATACAGTAAGTTGCAAAATATTCACATCTTTTAAGGTGCGCGAAATGTTATTGGATAATCCCCACGATAAAGCACTGCAGAGCACAAGCACAAAACCCATTAAAGATGAAGTACTTTGTGTTTGTGCCGCAAGCATCGCAATACCGCAAAGTGCTAAAAATATGCCTGCAATTTCTCGTTTTGATAGATGATATCCAAACATAAAATACGAAAAAATGGCGGTAAAAATCACTTGAGTTTGCAACGTTAGGGCGCACATTCCAATGCTAATCCCAAGTTCAAGCCCTTTAAACATCAGGGCAAATTTTGCAACTCCAAGTAAAAGCCCAATAGCAATAAGTTTCCCCAAAGGGATTTTGGGCCGAGGCAAGAAAAATACCAAGGGAAATGCCACAAAAACAAAACGCAAACAACCAAATGTTAAGGGGGAAATTCCCTGAATGGTCCACTTAATAACCACCAAATTAAAGGCCCAACATACCGCGACTCCGATAGCTAATAAAATATCTTTAAACGGCAGTACGAGCATTCATCACATCAAATATAATTACCTACTAATACGATAGATCAAAATCTTGAAGAATTGTAATTGTTAAAAAAGCATAACTAAAATGATATTTTTACATATGCAGCGTAGCAATAGCCTTGTAAGCTTAATAGAGAAACTAGCACGAAAGGGATTTTAAAGATGAAGAAATGTGGCTTCCTGCGAATGGTAGTTGTGTTAAGTATAGGGTCAATATTGTATGCAAGTGCTAAAAACTTGGATGAGTGTTGTGAATATCTATTGGATAAACAAGGATGCCGTATTTCATATCGGCAGGTTCTTACTCGTTTAGTTGGCCAAGCTGTGGAGATAAATGATCAAGAAATCCTAAGGCTTATTAATTTTGATAATACCCCAAAAAATATTAAGTTAAGCCATAAGACGAGTTTGCTAAATTTCGAAATAGAAATTAGATTTGGATCGCTTCTTTCAAAATGTGGTTTCCAGTATAGAGAACCAACAAGAGAAGACGAGCGAGGAATGAAAGAATTTCAAATGATGCACGATGTGGTGCATGGATTATATGTAGTGAAGCGCAATATTAGTGGGTATTTCTATGCCCAGAGAATAGCTGAACAAGAACGTCTTGCACAACAAGCACTAGAAAGAAGTAGCTACTTTGATTTGGAACCAACTACAGTAACGAGCGCGAATCGACAAAGAAATATAGGGAAAGGAAAAGGACGACATAAAAAAGGTTCTAAAACACATCGTCCATCAAGATATTTCTAAACATCCCCGACGTATGGTTTACATACATTATTGCGTATTGGCCTAAAACTCAGTATACCTATCTAAACAATATTGTTTTAGGCCATCTTGAAAAAAACAGTTAAGGTCCTTCTCACGCCTGTTCATACGTCTTTGATGTTTTGTCTCATGAGCGTGCTTGTCGGTCTTGTTGATATGGCCTCTGATTTGTACGTGCCTGTTCTTCCTGAAATTGGTCGTGTTTTCCAAGTTAGTGAATCTTGGGTTGGGGCTACCATTAGTATTAATCTCATTAGCCTTGCTTTATCGGGTCTTTTTTATGGAAGCCTTTCTGATAGCATAGGGCGAAAGCCCGTAATTATTGGTGGCTTATCCCTTTTTATCGTCTCTAGCTTTGCCTGCGGTTTTTCAACGAATGTCTATGAGCTTCTTGTTGCCCGCTTTTTCCAAGGGCTTGGCGGAGGTGTGGCGTTTTCCGTTGGCGTTGCTGTCGTGCGAGATCTGTACGAAGGTGGCGCTAAAGGTGCTCAAATGTATTCACGCATGCAAAGCGTGATCGCCTTATCACCAGCCTTTGCACCTATTATTGGCGGTATTATTGGCACTATCTATGGCTGGGCTTGGATTTTTTATACTTTAAGCATTATTGCGCTGGTTCTGTTTATAGCGATTCTGTTTTTTGGCAAAGAAACGTTACCTCCTCAGCAGCGTCACAAAAAATACTCGATTGATTTTGCCCAAAAATATCAATACTTGTTATCACGTCCTATATTTTTATGTTATGCAGGTGTGCAAATTCTAAGTCTTGGATGGTTCTGGTCAGAGCTTGCTTTTTTTCCCGCCCTTTTCCAAGATCACTACGGTATTGCTGCTGATTCGTTTGGTATCTATTTAGGCATTCTCATGCTTGCATATATCTTAGGTACATTCATCAATCAGTATGTAGTTCACCGCGTTTGTTTAAAAAAATTGGTATGGATAGGTATCATGCTATTTTTCTTCTCAGCTTTTGCGATGAGCGCAGCACAATATCTTAATTTTATATCGCCTTGGATTATAGTTGCTTTACGTTTCCCAGCAGGTATTGGTTTCGCACTTTTGTTTGGCAACGCAGGCACACTAGCGATTGATCAAGAAACTGAGCACACTGGCAGTGCCTCAGCTCTCATTGGTGCAAGCGAACTCTTAGCTGGTGCTATATGTATTTTCATCATTGAAATGTTTGAGGCCGTTACGATATATCCGTTATCTCTTATCATCATCGGCAGCAGTGCGCTTTGCGTTTGGCTAATGACAAAAGCAAAGAATCTTGAAAAAGAAAGTGGTGTAAATCAGAATACGTATTCCTCAATGAAACAAGACATATTGTTTAAATAGACTTTTCGCAGCTCTTGCCCAAAATCGCTTTTTACGAAATACTCTATAACCACTTAAAACAAAAAGTAACAACATGATTGGTATTCACGCCGCAACGCGTACAGCCATTGGCTCTTTTCAAGGCCAGTTAAGTTCATATTCAGCAACAGACCTTGGCAGTTTTGCCATTCGCGCAGCACTTGCATCAGCCAATCTTAAAACGGTTGATGAAGTCTTCATGGGCTGTGTTCTCCAAGCAGGTCTTGGTCAAGCGCCCGCACGCCAAGCATCTATTAAGGCAGGTCTTGGCGAACACGTGCCCACCACTACCATCAACAAAGTGTGTGGCTCTGGTATGCGCGCGGTCATGTTTGCTTGCGATAGCCTTCGTCTAGGTCATATCCAAACAGCCGTTGCAGGTGGTATGGAAAGCATGACGAATGCGCCCTATGCGTTGGAAAAAGCCCGCTCCGGCTATCGCTTTGGTCATGGAAATATACTCGACCTCATGCTGCATGATGGCCTTGAAGATGCCTACCACAAAAATGCCCAAGGAGGCCGCTGTGCCATGGGCGTCTTTGCCGATAACACCGCAAAAGAATACGCATTTAGCAGATCTTCTCAAGAAGACTTCGCTCACCAAACCTACGAAAACGCGCTAGCTGCTCAACAAAGCGGAGCATTTAATGCTGAAATTTCTTCGATCACTTTTGCCGATAAAAAGGGAGAAACTCTTATCGATAAGGATGAGCAAATCAGCCGCGTCAAACCAGAAAAATTCGCTGTACTAAAACCAGCTTTTGGTTCAGATGGAACGGTTACTGCGGCTACCAGCTCATCCTTAGCCGACGGCGCGGCAGCGCTGGTTCTCTCATCCCAAACCGAGGGTGCATTAGCTAAAATTATGGGCTATACATCCTTCTCCCAAACACCTGAAACTTTTACCACAGCCCCTATTGGCGCTATTAAAAAGCTGTGCGACTCCCTCAATTGGTCACTCGATTCGATTGATGCTTTTGAAATTAATGAAGCCTTTGCGGTGGTGCCTATGGCGGTGATGAAATCGCTCAATATTCCCCGCACAAAAATTAACATGTTTGGCGGCGCTTGCGCTCTTGGCCATCCTATCGGTGCGAGTGGTGCGCGTATTATCGTTACTCTTTTAAACGTGATGCGCCAAAAAAACCTCAGGCGCAGCATTGCAGCAGCCTGTATTGGCGGCGGCGAAGCGACTGCTGTAGCGCTAGAAATATAGAAAATCATGCATTCTTTTTTTGTCGCAATTCTGCTTTTTCTTGTAGGCTGTGCCACATCCACCTACAAACTTCCTGAGGCTCCTGTAAAACAGGGTTATGTTGCTATGCAAGATGGCAAACTCTTCTATCAAATTGTTGGTAAAGGTGATCCTCTCATCATTCTCCACGGTGGTCCTGGACTTGATCAAGGCTACTTACTTCCTCACATGGCAACGCTTGCGAAAAAACACCAAGTTGTTTTCTATGATCAACGTGGTTCTGGTCGTTCAACCTTTCCCCACATAGACGAACAGCACATTACCACCGATCAGTTTGTCGAAGATCTTGAATCGCTTCGAAAAGCTCTAGGCTTTGCAAAAATCACCCTTGTAGGGCACTCGTGGGGCGGTTTTCTTGCTATGAAATACGCCATCAAATACTCAACGAATCTCAATAAATTAGTCGTGATGAATTCACTACCTATTACGAGTTCGGGTATCCATGATTTAGTTGAAGCCGTTGAAGAACGCGTCAAACCAAGTGCCGAAGAAATAGAAAAAACCTTAGATTCAGATGAATTTGAGGCAGGTGATCCAGATACAGTTTCTAGATATTACAGGCTTTACTTCAAACATTACATCTATAATCCGCAGGATCTAGCCAAAATTAATATGCAACTCGAACCGCAAGGAACGGCTACAGGCGTTGTCGTATCTGAAATATTAGAGGAAGAAATTTTCACCAAGTACATTGATCTTACCAGCAGCTTGAAAAAGCTCAAAATTCCAACCCTCATTATTCAAGGTGAGCAAGATGTCGTGCCAATGCATACTGCTAAAGAAATTTCCAAGGCGATTAAAGGTTCTAAGCTTGTTGTCCTAAAGCAATGTGGACATGCTCCATTCATCGAAAAACCTCAAGAATGGCTAGAGGTCGTTGAGGCATTTTTAAAGGGGTGACCTATACTCCCGTCATTTCATCAGGCCTATTCACCTTCTCTCCCATTGTCACCCTACCAAAAATATTGCAAATATATTATAAAATGCGATAATATTTCGTGATTATAATTTTTCAATTCTGTAATCCATGCAATTTTTCCTCAATATTAAATTTTTGATATCATTTTGGTTATTTTTTGTGCTTCACGGCGCTGAAGAGAATGATAGAAGTGATGAATCTTCAGTTGTTACAGTTTTACGCTTTTATGCAAAACCACCGGAGCTAGCCAAGTATAATCTTTCAAAAATTGAGAATACTCAACACATTCCTACCGGGTATGTATCCTCAAGATCATTACATCTATTTAAAGTTAGCGAATTCTGTCAACGCGCAAGTTTTTTAATAAGAGCTACCCTTCAATTTCAAAAATTAGCAAACGTGGAAATTACAGAAAAAAACATCGGTGAAGTTATTGCTAATTATACAAGCCTTATTTCGACGGCAAAAGAAGTACTCTCTCAGTGGCCTAAATGTCAGGGAGTCGAGAAACAGGCTGCTCAATTACAATATTGCTTAATGGATTTATATTTAGGTATTGCTTATACGTTTAGTAGGTATTCATGTAAGTGTGATGAGCAATTTGCTTATGCTCTCGCAGTTTGTGAATTCTTGCAAACACTTCCTCATAAGTATGTTAGAGATGCTTACGTGATACCTATTTCTCGAGGAGATAAAGACTGCACTCTTGATAGAGATGCTAAGGAAAGTTTTGCTAAATCTCTTCTGAAAGATTTTTTGTCAAAATACATGAGCGAAAATAAAAATTATAAGGCGCATATGGCTATAAGTACTGTCATTATGTCTAGCGCATTACCAAGTGCAGAGAAATGTGAATTTGCAAGGCATTTAGATGAATGTTTAAGACGATAAGTAGTCTTAATTTTCTTTTCTCCATACTTCTAAATGAATGAAAGTAGCGAAAGTTTACGGGAGTTATCTGCTTATTGTTCCTCTTAAAAAAAAATGCTACCAATAACTCTGTTGTCAATTAATAGAGTTTTTTTTGAAAACCGCCGTTGTTTTTTTCTTTTTGTGTATTCAAGCATGTTTTGCACAAAATTCTTCTCATCAGTCATCCTCTCAGAATAACGATACACAAATTTTCAGCGATCTTAGCATCGTTGTTTTTTCATGCGATAAGTACCAAGAATTATGGAAACCGTTTTTTGAAATGCTTTTCAAAAGCTGGCCTTCACTTAAAACCAAAAATGCGCACGTTCCCATTTACCTTGTCGCGAACAGCCAAAAATATAATGATCCTCGCATCACTACGGTTAACATTGAAAACGAAAAAAGCTGGTCAGATAACGCCCTAACAGTACTTGCGCAAGTAAAAACAAAATACGTGCTCATTCTTTTAGAAGACTATTTTTTTACACGCATTGATACCAAAAGATTGCACGACGTATTTAATTTTATGAAGTCTCACGATGTGGCATATTGCCAAATTGCCTATAACGGTACCGATATCGCTATCCGTAAAAAGGCCGAAGTTTTTCCAGGCGTTGCTGAAAAAGATCGTTATGAACTTTGGAGAACATCCCTTTTTGCATGCATTTGGCGCACAAAAGATATGGCGCATACGCTAAAATCAGGTGAGAATATTTGGGATTTCGAAGTTGCTGGCAACCTTAGAAGCCAAGGATTATATGGTAGCTTTCTGACGATTTTTGAAAATCAGCCAGTTGATTACTTGAACATGGTGCAACAACGTTACGTAAATGCAGCGCACTTAAAAATCGTCAACGAAATGGGTATTGATTTTACCCCGACAAAACTAGAAATAGACGCGGATCACAAAATCAAATTGTTCTTCTATTACAAAGTGTTTGGATTTGCCAAAGAATGTGTTCGTAGCATTGTCACGTGCCTAAGATCTGGCTTTAGATCTTTCATGCGCATCTGGATCCCAAGTTTCGATTCGTAGGTAATGTAGTATTGCGCTAGCACGACATATTGACACTGGAGTTCTGTACTGTATACTCCACAAATATTATTTTTCGGCGGATACATATGAAAATTTTAAAAATTCTCTGTCTTCTTTCTTGTTTTTCCACTATTTTTGCCGCTTCTTTTCAGCTGTCTCCAGAAGAAATGGCTACACAACTTAATTCTGTTCCTATCGTGCGATCATCTGATGGTCAGGTTATTCCTTTTTGCTTAGATCCCATAACAAATGGCGTAGAAGCGTACCAAGCAGAAGCAAAAATTCTTACACCAACGGAAGGAGTAAAAACGATTCTTCTTGCTGCTGGCATTTCTGTTTGTCAAGCAATTATCATTCGCAATGAAGTGACAAAAAGAACGGGATTATATCACGTGGATTACTTTTTTGATTTAAGCGGTATTAAAGAAACACTCGAAACCTACAGATCAGGAGCAGACCCAATCAGTGTACGCGTCGTGGTAAATGATAGTGCTCTTAATGAACGGGAATTTGAATACAAATTTACGAACGGGTACCAAAAAACAGCCGAAGAACATATCAGCATACTGATGGATGTTTTCACAAAAGCAGGAGTTGCACCTCAACTTTTAAGACTTTCGGTAGTGCCTGAAAATCTGCATTTGCTGAAAATAAGTCAAGAAATCTCTAACGAACTAGATGAATACGCTTACCAAATTGCAGGGTCATTATCTGTAAGCGCTGAAACGGGGGAATTATCGTGGTGGTTTCATTATATAACCCGTCCTTATGTTGATTCAAAAATAATAGAATCTGATGATTTAAAAAGACAGAAAACGTTTACACAAGTACAAATTTTAGCGCAACGAAGAGCAGATTTTTCTCGACGTAGTAATTTCGGCCAACGTGGACTTTATGGACTTCATCAAATGATAGGCATTTATAAATAATGAAGTTTACTGACGTACCGTAGCTTGACTGCGGTACCCACTTCATAGACATTAAAAGTACTTTTAAAAGTTTTTTAATCATGCTATTATTAGTGTGGTTAAGGAGGCATTATGACTCATCAAATTCACAGTCTTTATGCAGCAAGCATTTCAGATTTAAAAAAGAATCCAATGCTAACGATGCAAAGTGGCCATGGAGAACCGGTTGCTATCCTCAATCGCAACCAACCAGTATTTTACTGCCTGCCAGCACACTATTATGAAAAAATTCTTGAACTCATAGATGATCACGACTTGGCAGAAACCATAAAACAACGCATGAATGAAGAAGAAATAGCAGTCTCTCTTGATGACATATAGTCTAACCTTTTTAAAATCCGCAAAAAAGGAATGGGATAATTTATCTCCAACTATAAAGCAGCAATTTAAAAATAAACTCATAAAATGCTTAGAAAATCCCCTCAGAGAAAAAGACAAACTCCACGGGATGGAAGACTGTTATAAGATAAAGCTACGCGCTGCGGGATATAGACTTGTATACAAAGTTTATAAAGATCGCCTAGTAGTACAAGTTGTCGCTGTAGGGAAGCGCGATAAATCTTTTGTTTATAAACAAGCAATGACTAGGATGTAGATCAATAGTAATATTATTCCTCATTCCTCATAAAAAACCATAGACTCCCCGACGAAAGTCGGGGTCCAGCTCAGAGAGACATAGGGTCATGTCGTCTCTGACGTACCTCGGTCTTTGTCGTGGTATCCATAAATCCTCACTACTAATTCAATTTATAAATTCGTGATATCCTATTTATACCATACATATTTTTAAAAAAATCATGATGAAACAATTTTATCTTTTCGTTCTAGCTGTCTTCCTTATCTTCAAACTACACGCCGAAGAACCTCCCCTAACAGATGCAGAAAAAAGGCATTACATCGACACTTTTAGCGATCTAGGTCATGAATGGGCACTGAAAGAGAAAGCATATGGAGTTGAGGTAGGGAGCGGTGCATGTAGGAAAAATCGGCAAGAGATGTACTTCTTTACTGAAGAGCACGTTTCTTTAAAAAAAGAATGGGCACTGGAAAGGAAAGCAAAGATGCTTATTCATGGGGGATATGAATATGAGCAAGATCACGCAGCTGCACATCTATTGATTGAAGAGTGCGTTGATTTAGGTCATGAATGGGCGATGTCAATAAAAGCATGTGCGCTTAAATATGGAAAAATTGGGTATACACAAGACCTCAGAGCATATCATGAATTCGTTGACGGGCAGAGTATTCTAGGAAAGAAATGGATCTTGAGCTGGAAAGTACAATGCTCTCTTGATGAAGAATGGGAGTATCCATATTCTCGAAAAGAACTCGATAATTTGATCAACTTGTCGGTGTCCCATGCGTACTCCTTGAAGCAAAGACGATTAAAAGAAGTCTGGGGAAACGCATGCCCAATAAGGGATTTAGCTTGGCAGCGCCATGGCTAAGCTGCACATATTGAAATAATGTTCCTTGCTAAAATTTTTCTTACAACCCCGCCACTTCCAGTTGCAGTTCAAAAATGCCTGCTTTGCGCTCCGCTGATGCCATCAGTACCTCAGGTTGCGCTGCCGGGTGGAATAGCAATGCTTTTTACTCATAAATATAATGTTGTAAATAAATTATTAATTTAACAATTGTATATTTACTTATTAAATTATTATAAATTAATTTTATTATTTATCATGTGTAATATTTTTATAATATTTATCTTTTGTTTTATGCAGCTTGCTGGAGCAACACTTTCTTCTTTAGCTGATTTGCCAGTTAGCGGGAATACTGGAGATCAAACACTTGTAGATATTGTAAGTGCGTATAAAGATTCTTTAAATAAGCAATATTCTGATTCAACGAAATTAGTTGTTAATACTGAAAATGCTGAAGTACTTAATCAATTTAACCTTTCTCTTTTCAACAATAGAGTGCCAGGTGATCTTCCAACAATCTTTGATTCACAAAATCTCTTAAATGTGCTTCGTAGTGCTTATGAGAATATATATAAGTTTATATATCAATCCATTCTAGGTTATCCATCATATTCTTACATTAATCAGTATTTGCTTAATAATTTTCGCTATACGCTGAATTTAATAGAAGATCGTTATGGACTTGCATTAATTGAAGATATGGTTATCAATGGTGATGGATTTATTGGTGATCAAGTTATTCAAGGCATTCCAGATGGTCCATTAATGAATAAAGATATTTTTAGAGATACTATTAAACAATTAGTTGGTCGTATTTTTGTAGTAAAGGATGTTGAGGGAGTTCCTACTGTTGTAGGAACATCAAGTGGCATGATTATACCTTATCAAAAAGCAGGTTCTACAAGGTATGATCAAGTTGTAACATGCTGTCATTCGATGATGTTAGATGACCACTCACCAGATCTTGAATTCTATTTTGTAAAGTCCAATGGTCTTAATTTAGGAACAGGTTTACCGAAGCCTATCGCTATAGGACTGAAATTATCTTTACCAAAAAGACCCTATGACGAGAAAATAGATTGTAGGGATTTCGTTAAATACTTAAGACAACAAAGTCTTTCTTTTGAAAGTAATGTTCGACGCATAGTGGGGTTCAAGGATAATAGAAAAAATACTTCAAATCTTAAGTATCATGCACCAAGACATCAACCTCATGAAGACTGTGGATATGCAATCTTGAGTAAGAGCTTTGTCTTTATTTCAGATAAATTTGCCGAAATAAGGTTGCTTCCTAATATTCCAAGAGGGGCATATGAATACTATGCTTTAGGTTATCCTGATTTTCCTTATTATGACACTGCAGGAAAGGGATTGTTAGTCGATCAACTTCGTTTAGCTCCATTAACAATGACTCGCAGTTACAGCCAATTTAAGTATCCACCTGGCGTTCCTTTTTTGGCTACTCAAAAGGCATTAATGATTGTTAACGGACGATTACGCCACGCAGCTACAACGATGAAAGGTATGAGCGGGGGCCCTATTGTGATATTTGATCAAAAAAATACCACAATTAATATTTTAGGAATTATTACATCGGGTTTAATGGACCTAAGCTATGCATCTAAGCTTAAGTAATTTAGATATACAAATGTTGATACATTATGTATATTAGCCATGTTAAAACGCTGTGGGAGAATAAAAAAAATGAAAAAATGGATTTTAAAAGCTTTCATGCTATTTTTTGTTCCTTTAGCATGTGCTGTTACGGAGCTAGATGATCCCCGTAAAGGAAGGTCTGCTATACAGCAACAACAAGGTAAAAAATCAACCCATCCCGACGAGCAAAAAAGAGCTGCAGAAGACAAAAGAAGTAAAGCACAGCGAGCACTGGATTTTTATCAAAAAAAATATTATCCCAATGTGGATCAAAATCCGCATGCTCAAAGACTTTATTAATCTAAGAATGATAAACATAATAGAGATTGGTATTTTCTCTAGATTTTAATATAACTGCTACAACCCCGCCACTTCCAGTTGCAGTTCAAAAATGCCTGCTTTGCGCTCCGCTGAGGTCATTAGCACCTCTGGTCGTGCCGCTGGGTGCTTTTGCAAAATTTCCTCTAACTCTGTCTTTAACGTTGCATGGGAGGGCAGGGGAATCTTGTCGGTTTTTGTCACCACAATCTGGTATATGCACCCCATCTCATCCAAAAAATCCATGATTTCGAGATCATTTTTCTTAAAACCGTGACGTGCATCAATCAATACAAACACGCGCTTCAGCTTATCACGCATCGTTAAATACGTTGAAATTAGCTGTTCCCATTGATGTTTCATCTTCAACGGTACATTAGCAAAGCCATATCCTGGCATATCCACTAGGATAAGCTTATCGCCTAAATTAAAGAAGTTTAGTTGCTGCGTGCGCCCTGGTGTGTTTGAAGTGCGCGCAATGCCACTTCCGATCAGTGCGTTCAGCAAGCTTGATTTGCCCACGTTGGAACGACCCCAAAACGCCACTTCAGGAAAAGGGTATTGCGGAATCCGTTCAGCGACAGAAGCCCCCGCCACAAACGTGCAGGGGCTCTTAAACAAGGCCTTCGCGGCTTGCACTACCTGTGGGTCATGCGTCGGGTGATGTACCACTGCTGTGCCATTGAAAGAAGGTTATTCCATGTCCAGTATACTACAAGCCCTGCAGGGAAACTCGCGAAAAGGTACGTGAACATAATTGGCATGATCATCATCATTTTCGCTTGCATAGGATCTGCAGGTTGCGGGTTCATACGTTGTTGCACAACCATCGTAAGCCCCATCAACAACGGCCAAATTCCAATCATTAAAAACGATGGCGGGTTAAATGGTAGCAGCCCAAACAAGTTCACAAACGACGTTGGGTCTGGCGCCGACAAGTCATGAATCCACCCAAAAAATGGTGCATGACGCATCTCAATACTTACGAACAACACTTTGTACAAGCAAAAGAAAATCGGCGCTTGAATAAGCAGTGGTAAACAACCACCTGCTGGATTTACCTTTTCTTTTTTGTACAACGCCATCAATTCTTGGCTCATGCGCTGGCGGTCATCTTTATAAATGCTTTGAACATATTGAATTTTTGGTTGCAAATTCTTCAAACGCGCCATCGAACGGTACGATTTTGTAGCCATTGGGAATAAGAAAATCTTAAACATAATCGTTAATACTAAAATCGCCACGCCTAGGTTGCCCAAAAGCTCATGCAAGAATTCAAGTACGTAGAACAAAGGCTTCGTTAGGAAGTAGAACCAGCCGAAATCAACTGCTAAGTCAAAGTGGGGCACACCAATTTTTACTTCATAATCATCTAGCATACGCAAAACCTTAGCACCGGCAAACACGTGGTGCGTATAAGTTGTGCTCTCTCCCGCTTTAATCGTAATTGCTGCACCGCTGAATTGTGCTGAATACGCGTCATTTTTTTGTGCGTATTCAATGTGCGATACAGATTTTGGATCTGGAATAACGCTTACCAACCAGAACTTGTCCGTAAATCCAGCCCAGCCGCCGGTTGTTTGTTGCGTAACCGGCGATTTTGCTAAATCTTCGTAAGAGCCCTCAAAAAGCTTCGTGTTGAAATACCCAATTGGCCCCTCATGTAAGATAAAAAAACCTTGTGATTTTGGTGGATTTTTACGTAAAACTTGGCCCCATGGCTCTAGTTGGATCTCTTTTTCGCCATTGTTAATAATTTTATCCGTTATCGTGATCATGTATTCATGATCCACACAAATAGTGCGCTCAAACTTTATGCCGCGCTCATTAAACCATGTCAAAATAATTGGATGATCGGGCGTTAACGCTGAATTTCCATCATGCATTTGCCATGGAGTTGTCTCGCCAGGCATAGAGCCAGCATCACAGTTGTTCGCTGCTTTCCAACCGCTTACTACACTATATCCATTCTCAGATGTTTGATGGTCTAATAAACGAATCGGCTTGCTTTCAGGGGCTGTCGTTTCCTTATATTTTGTTAACACAATGTCATCAACCACAGCTCCTACTTGGCGAATGCTACCTTTTACTGTTTCACTCTCAATAGAAATGCGCGCCGATTGCTTAACAGCTTCTTCGGGTGATATTACTGCTACAGCAGCAGGTTGAGATTGCTCTGCCACTTTCTGTGCAGGCTGGGTTAGAGCTTGCTCTTGTGCTTGCTTTGCAAGTTCTTCATATTTAGGCTTCTCGTATAGAAAATGAAAGCCGGTAAAGACGGCTATAACTAAAACAAAAGCTATTATAAAGTTACGATTTTCATTCATGCGTTATGTGCTCTTTTATATTTTGATTGATGAGAGTTTGCTGGTTTTTTTGAACTAGCAAAGCGGAAGGTTGATTTTGTGGTGTGAGAAAATGGTTCAGAAAAAGGCAGTGTTGGGGTAGAAGTTTGTGTTGCTTGAGTCTGTTGTACTGGATCATGAGCATCCGCATTATTGTATGGGTTGCATCGCAACAATCGCTTTAACGTCATCCATAAGCCTTTCAGCACGCCATGACATTCAATGGCTGATATCGCATACCTACTGCAGGTTGGGGTGAACTTACAAGCCGGGGGTAAAAAAGGCGAAATCAACCAGCGATAGAGATAGATAAAACTAACGACGAATTTCTTCATGGCTCCACTCCTGATTATTTTCTAGTTTTCCTAGCATTTGAGACCACTCCTTCTGGAGGTCTGTAAAGTCTAGGTCAAAAATTCGACTCCTGGCAACAAGAACTATATCAAAGTTTAAAGGCTTGAGATTCTCTTTGTCCCAGAGTCTGATTGTCTCCTTAAGCAAGCGTTTTGCTCGGTGACGAAGAACAGATCCTCCCAACTTCTTTGTAGCAGTAATTCCAATCATTCCAACTCGGTCATGAATGGGTAAGGCCTGGGCTATAAAACTGCTAAAAAAAAATCGCTTCCCCGTACGCCCCAAGCGCACATAATCTTTGCGCGCTTTCATTGACGTGTACATTTAAGCTGAGAGTCTTGTTCTTCCTTTTGAGCGCCGTGCAGCAACGACCCTACGGCCATTCTTTGTTGCCATACGGGCACGAAAACCATGACGGCGTTTGCGAACTAAACGACTGGGTTGAAACGTGCGCTTCATTTAGAATTCCTCCATCTAATATTCAAGCACATTAGCTAAACTTCCAGCCAAAATCAAGGGGTTTGTGTGAGGATCCCATAAAAATAAACCCCACGATTTAATCGTGGGGGATTCGATGTTCGCGGCTTGTTTTTTATGACGTACCGCGGCTTGACCGCGGTATCCAGAACAAAATAGGTCTCAACACATTAAGAATATTCTGTCACCTTTTCTTCAGCTGCAGTTTTTGCTTTTTCAGCAGCTTGCTCCACAAGAGTCGCAAATGTCTTAACATGGCTGTCATCTTTTCCTAATGCTATTTCCAAGAGCTCAAGGTTTGCTGCATCGCTAGAATAAGCACCTCTTTCAAGTTCTTTCACAAAATATGAACGGCAGCCGTTTTCAATACTTTCGTTTGTGCTAAGCCTCAAAAGAGTAAATGCTAATGCATCCGCATTATCTTGAATATCTTCTTTAGGGACACTCAAAAATACCTCTTTTATCCCTTCAACAGTTTCCAATTCCTGTGATAATTGCAAGAATTTATAAAATGATGTAGCGGTAACGGTTGGCGCTGTTAAAACACTTTTAGCTAGTTCAACCAAAGATTTAACGCGGTCAAAATTTTCTTGAATGGTGGCGCTAAAACTTTCAACGAAATTTTTATATAACATCGCTTCCTTTGGAAGCATGGTTACATCTATAGGTAATTAAATAGAGCCTACTTTAGGAAATTTTATAAACATATGGGAAAGCTCAAAAGCAAAAGCTTTTGCTAGTTTTTCAGGGTCATTATCTATTTCTTCTTTAACAAGTCTATTAAAGGCTTCTTCTGCTTGTATGGTAGGGAAGCGTTCAGCAGCAAGTCTATTAAGCTCCTGTTGTGCTGCTTCTATAGTAGGGAAGCGTTCAAAAACCCTCATGAATTTTAGAAAGGTTTCCGCAGTAACATCGCTAACAGTTAACATACCACGTGCAGTTGTTATTAAACCTGGGATTAATTCCATTTCTTGTCTTCCCATGAAATTTTGATACGCATGTACTTCAGTTCGCGTTAATGCTTGAACCGGCATTTCAACGGGTGCTTGCCCTGGAATTCTCATAATTTGGTGAGAAAGATCAAAGCCAAAAGCTCTTGCTAATTTTTCTGGATCATTCTGTATTTCAGTTGCAACACCACTAATTGCTTCTTCGGCAGTTTTTATGCCAGCAAAGCGATCGATGATTTTGATGAATTTTAGGAAATCAGTACCCGAAATAAGTGAGGTGGTAACTCTAGTTTTTGCCGCATCTATTAATTGGATAGCTTTTTGCGGTGGTATTAAGCTGAAAAACCCTTGATATTGTTGTATTTCTTCTGCTGTTAACTCGGTAGTTGGAATTTCAACATCATTAAGCCCTTGAAATTTTAAAACGTAGTAAGAAAGGTGCATGCCAAGAGTACTAGCCAGCTTCTCAGGATCATTATCTATGTCTGCTTTATTAATTCCATTAAAGATTTTTTGCGCCGCTTCAGCAGTTGGATAACGATCAGCAATTCGTAAGAATTTCAGGAAATCCGCTCCAGGAATAGTTTCGCTCGTAAGAAAGTCGCTGGCTGTTTGTACTAATTGACGTGCTCGATCTAAATTTTTAGATCTCCAAAAAACCATATATCCCCTATGTTCTAAAGGACTCAAGCTTCTAACTGGTATTTCAAAAAAATTATTATCACCGGCCTTAAAATAAATGTAAGAAAGATTTATTTTCATTGCACTTGCTAGCTTTTCGGGGTCACGTTGTTCTTCATCAGAAATATTTCTAATTATTCCTTTTGGGTCTTCAAAATGATCAACAATTCTCAAGTATTTAATATAATCGGAGGCAGTAACAATTTGCTCTGAGCTGACATCACTGGTACTACCAACTATCATTATATCTTTAATAATATCATTTGTGACATTCACCAAAGCAATCGCCGCTTCTTCGTTTCCTGTACCATTTAAGAATTGTGCGAGAGATCTATTCTCCTCTTCTGAGATCTGTAAAACAGGTATTTGGACAGTAGTTTTTGGAAAAGTTAAAGTTGCACGAACAGGATTCGTCGTTTCTTCTCCCTGGGTGGTTAGGTCATTGCTTGGATTTACTTCCTCCGCAGCAAAAAGAAATCCCGTTGTTAAAAGTAAAGTAGCTAATAGTTTTTTCATAAAAGTCAGCCGGCCAAAAGTTAATTGATACTGCTACTATGAAAAGAGAGTTATTAAAATTTTATTAAAATTTTATTTTTGCGTTAATTTCAGAAAAGCAAAGGTAGGAGGTTCTGATAAGAAATAATCAATATGCCATGCCAATGCTTGGATGGAGGAATCAGAAGATTTGGTTAACTTAATGATAAAAGAACTAGCCCTACCTGTTGTTAAGTACACATCGGGATATATAAGAGTTCTTGTAAGTAAGCTGCAGTCGCCTAAAACACTAGATATTATCAACCTTTTCTTAAAATTAGTTTCTTTTTCAGCAGCGATTATAAGTCTGTCTAAGTCTTCCTGCTTTTCTAAATTGTTGTATGTTTGAAGTAGTGTTTGCCGGCTTTTCTCATAATTTTTCCGCATTTCTTCAAATTTGCTGAGAGGTAGGCAGGGAATCTTCCGATATGTGCAAAAATCTTTGTATTCATCATATTCTGTAGGTCCATTAGCTGTTAGCTGTTACAACATGGGGTAAGAGCAAACATGCCCACACGATTATCCGTATTTTAATCATTTTCATTAAAATTTTAAAAGAAGCGACAAAAATCCTCCCGCAATTTTCAGGGAAAATCAACTCATAATGTAAGTCATGGGCTATTTTAGTTTGGCTAAAAACACGTCGATCTATGGTATATTTAAACAATAAAAAAATTTGGAAAACGTGAATGGCTCAATCTCTATTTAAAAACCACAAAAAAACCTTACGAAGAACCAAGGCTCTCTATCATAAATTTGGCGATACCCCGAATACTCAAACTCTTAAAGCACTGGAATTTCAAACAAAACTTCACGCACTCATTCATCAAAGCCAAGACCAAGATCCTATTGAGCGCCTCAAGCAGCTTGATATCAACGATGTGCCGTTAGAAGCCTTACAAAAGTGGATCACCCAAATGAGTGCGTCAACACAGCATTAACTTTTACTGTCGTCTCTGGTGAAAGCATAAAAAAAATAGACTCCCCGATGGCAATCGGGGTCCAGTGAATTTAGGCCTTAAGTTAGACCCTGGATTTCGCCAGGGAGTCTCTGAAAGTTTTCCCAGTGCAGGCTGGGATCCCGGGGAAAAGTCCGTCATTGCGAAGTCCTGCAAAGGGCTGTGGCAAACAAATCTCAAAATTTTACAAAAAATTAAGACTTTTTTGAGACACTGTTAACAATGGTACCAATGCGAGCGTTGCATGCTCAAAAAATGTATATACCTTGCTGTAAGCTTTTTTCTGGTGCAAAACCTTTTTGCAGATAAAGAGCCGCTAAAGCAGGCAAACAGCAACTACATGGCCCTAATGCTAGGTAGCGAAGGTATTTTGCCGAAAAAAGCAACGCCAGAACAAATCAACCTCATGGTTGATGGCTGTATTACAGCTGGTATTATTGATCACCTATATGGATTCTCTCCCAAAGAAGCTGAGTTTCGTGATCAGATCACTAAATTTTCTGGGTATAAAAGACTTGATATTCAACTTGCCTACGCTTTTTACATGATCGGGTACAGTGCTCCGGATTATGCAGATTTAAAAACTTTAATTGCTACCGCCTTGCCTCTTGAGCCGAATTTTGATCATGAATTCACAAGCATTTGTGCTCAGGTATACTCTCGCGGAAATATTATCGAATATCGAAACCGCCTCGAGGACGTTATCAAAAGCACCTCAAAACCTTTTAGCTTTGATGATTTTGTTCAAATACATGAGAGAAGAGCTGAATTACCCAGCCAACCATCTACCCAATCAAATATTAGTTCTAGGTCTGGTGGCGCAGATACTCCAATGACTGACCGAAGTATGAGTATGAGAAGTGCGCGCAGTTTGAAATTAAAAGTGGCTACTGTAGCAGATTCAGAAGCATATATTTTGTTAACGGAGACTCTCGGAAAGAGTCCAGCAGAAGCACTGCGAATACTTGGTGAAGTTGTAACTGAGCACACAGAAGCAGACGATGACCTTCCTGTTGCGAATCTTTCCTCTCTTGCTTTTGGGAGTTAAGAGCGTTATTACACCGACGCTGAGCTTGAAGCAGTTGGTATGCCTCATGCTGGAATATACAAAACAAAGAGAATTGCGAATGTACCCCCGGAAGAAATACGAACAATATTAAAAAGAATGGGTAAGGAAATTCCCCCTAAGTACGAAGGCAAATAAGGAGATTGATGATGAAAAAATATCTATTGTTGATTGCCTTACTTGCTACTCAAATTCTATGTGCTAATGGGTTTGATAATCTCAAGGCCTTACAAGATCGAATGCCTGCGCTAGTAGCGCAAGTAAATGAAGACCTAGGTGGTCCAAGGTTGGCTCCTGAAGTGCCTTATATTGCTGGGTTGTTAGAAATTCGCCACTCCCCAGCTGCGGCGGTTGTTGGGGACGAAGCAACCTATATTTATGATGTATTGCGCACAGCATCAAATCCTCATAGTAAAGCAGTTTTTGAGCCGCATGGCCTTGATCGAGAGAAGAAGGCTGCCCTAAATCAATTTGATTATACTGTTTTTCGTTATGATAGATACCTTCGCTCTGGTCATACCGTCTTTGGTATCGCTGCGCAAGAACATCCTCCAGTAATACAAAAAATTGTTATAGAGAGAATAATCTCTGGCAATCCTGTAGCGATAAGCGCTGTAAGTGCCCCTGCAGGCGGAGGAGGCATGGGTGGTGGTCTATTTGCCGGTGGGGTTCCTGCACTTAAAAAGAAGGATGCTAACGCAGTAAAACCAGCTGCAACTTCTCCTGCGGTTGCGAAACCAGCGCCTAAATCTCTTCTAGTAAGAGTACAAGAATATAAAGCGAAAATAGCGAGAAGCACAAAAGCAAACGACATCGCCGATGTTGCCATCCTTACAGAACTTGAAAATGAATTAGCTAAAGGCGCTATCGTAAGAAATGATGATGAAGCAGAAAGATATAATAGCTTAGTTGAGTTTTTTGGATATTTAGAAAATCCACCTTCAGCTCCAGCAACACAAGCAAGAGTTGGTAAACTACGTATGATGGATCTTAAACCAAAAGCTACTGTTGCATCTCCTCCGCCTACTATTAATGTTGCATCTGCTTCTCCTGCTGTTGTGTCAAGTGGAGGGGGCTTACAAGCAGTGATTGCTTCGGCAATGAGCGCGAGAAGTACTGCGATGAAAAATGATAATAGTGATGATGATTCAGACGATGAAAAAATAGATCTTAAAAAAATTGATGTTTCTCGATTGAGCCTTCATCAACTAAAGAAACAACGAAAGGAGTTGAGTGATGCTCTTGATGAAGAAGATGAATTTGAAGACAAAAGAGAAATTCCTTCTAGTTATGCCGGGCGTCTCCTTGTGAAGTTGCAAGAAGTAGAAGCGAGAATAGACGAGCTTGAACCCAAGGCTAAACCAGCGCTAAAACCCCTTCTGACCGCAGCAGCTGCTAAAGTAGAAGTATATCTTGACGATGCAGAAATTGATGCGGCGAAAATAAATTCTACACAGAAAGCTCTCTACCAGGGCTGGAGAGATAAGAAGGAAAAAACCCCTGAAGCAGCCCGCACAGCACTAAATAAATTCCCACCTAAATATGAAGGCGAAGCTTATGATCCAAATCCTAAAAAGGCTGCTGCAGTTCCAGGAGGAGGGGGAGGTAGAAGAGACTCTGTTGCTGGTGGCGGAACATTATCCAGAGAAGAAAAAGCTGCAAGAAAAGTGGAAATAGAAACTAGAATTGCAGAGATTGAGACAGAGATGGCATTGGGTAACATCACCACAATGAAGGGAAATAGAGAAATAGCTGAATTGCGTCAAGAATTAAGTAAGCTAGGGTAATTAATCAGATTAGAGCGGGTCGATATTCCACAATTAGGGAAGGGGCCTGGGCCTCTCTCCATTGAAGAAATTAAAGAAGTTGATAAAATATTCAAGTTGGCTTTTAGCTTAGCTTAAGCTTGCTGCTGACGTGCTTCAGTTTAAAAAGGTAGCATATCCCTATTTTAAAGAATGACGTACCGCGGCTTGAACGCGGTATTCAGTCATAAATGTTCTCCGGCATTGCGAGCTTTCAACGAAAGCGCAGCAATCTAACCTACCACACCACCAACGCTGAGCCCCACGTCAGCCTGCCACCCATAGCCCTCAAAGCATGGGATGGTCATGTTCAATATGTTTTTTAATGTACATTGAACAATGTATATTGTATAATACTAAAAGGTATTTATAAACATGGAGAAAACAAATGCGTACGTTAAGCATCACCCTTCCTGATGATTTGTATGCTCGTCTTATTCATGCAGTTCCTCCTCGCAAGATTTCTAAATTTGTGAATGAAGCGGTTGTTGTGAAATTAGACGAAAATCTAAACGAACTTTATCAGTCATACTTAGAAGCCAATCAAGACGTAGACCGAGAAGCAGAAATTGAAGAGTGGCATTCGCTCAATGCTGAACCATGGCCCATGGAAAATTCTTTAAAAAAAGAAAAAACTAAATGACAGAGCAGGGAAATCAAAAAGTCCTGAAAAGAGGGGATGTTGTTTGGGTTGAGCTAGATCCGGCAATTGGTACAGAAATCAAAAAAACGCGACCCGCCATTATTATTTCAAATGATGCTCAAAACAAAGCTGGGAAGAGGCTAATTATCGCTCCTCTAACTTCTAACACCAAAAAAGTGTATCCTTTTGAAACAATTGTGCGGATTGAGGGCAATTTAGCCAAAGCAATGTTTGACCAGATTAGAACAGTCGATGTTTCACGATTAGGAAATAAGCTTGGGAATATCTCAATTGAGGAAATTAAAGAAATTGATAAGACATTAAAACTGGTTCTAAGCTTAAGCTAAATAGTTTTTCTATTATAAATCTGAACGGTTCTCGTCATTGCGATCCCACATCGTGGGCGCGGCAATCTAACTTACCACACCACCAACGCCGAGCCCCACGTTAGCCCGCCACCCATGGCCTCTAAAACCACGCGGTGTCCTGGCTGAATGCGCCCATCGCGCGCTGCTTCCCACAACGCCAGTGGAATCGTCGCCGCCGATGTGTTCGAATGCTGATCAACGGTTACCACCATTTTTTCCATCGGGATATTAAAATGCGTGCTGATGCCTTCAATAATGCGAAGGTTCGCCTGATGCGGTACAAACCAATCGATGTCTTCAATCGTTATCGCATTATGCGCTAAAACTTTTTCAACCGCTTCACCAATCAGCTTAATCGCAGACTTAAAAATCTCACGACCTTGCATGCGTACATGCCCAGGCTGCTTTGCACTGGCAGCGATGGTATCCACATACAACAAATCATAATGGCAGCCATCCGAAAATAAATGCGTCGAATGCACACCGCGCTCAAAATCAGGATGCGTCGCATCAACGCCTTCCAGCACCAAGGCGCCGGCGCCATCACCAAATAATACAGCCGTTCCCCGGTCATTCCAGTCAACAATTTTCGACATGGCATCTGCCCCTATCACGAGGGCACGCGTTGCTTGGCCTGTTTTTAAAAATTGATCCGCTACCGATAAGGCATACACAAAGCCAGAGCATACCGCATTCACATCAAAAGCGAAGGCTTTTTTAGCCCCAATTTTTGCTTGCACGCGGGCTGCAGTTGCTGGAAAGGGATGATCAGGTGTTGCTGTTGCCACCACAATTAAATCAATATCATCAGCAGTTATATTTGCATTTTTTAAGGCGATGTTGGCAGCTTCTGCGGCTAAGTCAGAGGTATTTTGTCCTTCTGCCAGTAAGTGGCGCTGTTTCATGCCGGTGCGTTCAACGATCCATTCGTCGGTTGTATCCATGCTTTTTGCTAAATCAGCATTGGTGACGCGCTTCGGCGGTAAGTATCCACCAACTCCACGAACAACGCTGCGCCGCACTATTGAATACCCTCAAGTCCAGCTTGTAAATCAGGGATAACATTACGACGTACCATTTCATCGGCAACTTGCACGGCATTCGCAAAGCCAACCCCATCAGTGCCGCCGTGACTTTTAATCACGATGCTACGTAATCCCAGAAACATAGCGCCATTGTAAAGGCGCGGATCAATGAATCGCTTGAAATCAGCCAACGATGGTTTTGCCATCAGCGCGCCAATTTTACCTAGAACCGTTCCACTTAAACTCTTCTTTAATTGTTTCGCAAAAAGTCGCACGGTTCCTTCAATCGCTTTAAGCACGATATTGCCTGTAAATCCATCAGTCACTACTACATCAACAGTGGCTTTCGCAATGTCATCGCCTTCTACAAACCCGTGAAAATTTACCAGCGGATGGTCACGCAAGAAATGTGCAGCTGCTTGGACAATTTGGTTGCCTTTTAAATCTTCACTACCCACGTTTAAAATGCCAACGCTTGGATTTTCAATATTCATCAATTTGCGCATGTACGCAGAACCCATCACCGCGAACTGCACCAAATTTTCAGCGCTACATTCAATATTCGCTCCTAAATCAAGCACCAAGGTGCAGCCTTTATCGCTTGGAATAAGGGCAGGGATCGCAGGACGGTCGATACCGTCGAAAGTTTTAAGAATAATTTTAGAAAGCGCCATGAAAGCGCCGGTATTGCCAGCCGAAACGACCGCATGCGCAATACCTTGATTCACCGCATCAATAGCCATTCCCATACTGGGGCGACGCCCCATACGCACAGCTAATGCAGGTTTTAATTGCCCAGTAATGACTTCTTCTGCGTGGTGTAATCTAACATGTTTACTAAGTTCAGGCGTCATGAACGAAGTCATCACAGATTCCTGACCAAAAGCTAAAAATTCAATATCAACATTAGGATGGTTTTTGATGAAAAGCTCTAGGCCCTCAAAAACGATTTTAGGGGCTTTATCGCCCCCCATGGCATCAATAGCGATGCAAGTTTTCATCGGTATGATTACTCTTCTGTATCCACAACTGCGTTACGTAATTTCAATACTTGGCGCCCTTTGTAATGACCGCATGATGAGCACACATGATGCGATAATTTCGCCGCACCACAGTTAGGGCATTCTTGTACATTAGCAGACGTTAAAGCATCATGAGAACGACGCATATTACGACGTGATTGGGATGTTTTCTTCTTAGGAACAGCCATTTAATTTAAAGCTCCTTACAGCTTTTCAGGTAAAAAATTATACTTGTTGCAAAAATATAGCGAAGAATCATAATATTCGCAAGAACATTAAACACAAAATCCCATAATCCTGTGTTTGTGGATCCATATTATTTAAGTAGCAAAAAAAAATATTTTATTACAAATATTTTTATCAATTTTTCTTGGTAATGGTGTATAATTCCTTAGCAATAAAATTTAGGAGTGTTCCATGTTAAAAACTCTAGCAATTTTTTTAGGGTTTGCTACTTACCTGCATGCGAGTTCTACTGACCTAGAAATTGATCTGCAAAACAAGAGTGGCCATCTTGTAATTATAACAGGAATAGATGAGAGTTACTCGATATTATCCAACGTAGATATCGGAGAAGAGTCTGAAATTGAACCGGAAGATTCAATGCATTGCGGGGTTTCTATTTTACTCAATAGATACTTTAAAGATAAGCTTGATCACAAAGGGCTCAACAAAATCACATTTGAAGTGATAGATGAAGCTTCTCAGGCTAAAAAAGAATTTTCAATCTTTTGGGATAAAGACTCTGCCAAAGTATCTCCTTTGCCAGGTTATATAATTAGAGAAGATAAAGAGACAAATGATGGGCGCTCAACTTTTCATTTTGTTCTATTGAGTGAACCGAAATAAAAGATAGAATTAGAACAAAGCATGAAGAAAATAAAAAGTTTGTTGCTTTGGTTCTTTTATTTCGGTGTTTATGCAGCTGAGATTTCAAAAGATTTTTTTGAATCTGTAAATACTAAACCTTTTTATATCATTACCATTGCGCGTGAAACTCCAGAAGATATTGATTATCCACAACTTACCGAAGAACAGAAAAGTTTAGTCTTTAATGCTTTATGCCGAATTTTTGATTTACCAAACGAATTAGACCGCACCTTAATGGAATATGTTGAAAGTAAAGAACTGCTCTTTAATCAATACCGTACGATTAAAGATCAGTTCTATGCGCAGCTTCAGCCTTTTATTGAATGCTCTGATGCAAGCCATGCTAGTATTTTACATGAGTACTTAAAAAGAAAAAGTGATTTTGATTTCTTCTTTACAATTCCCCAAATACAAAATGATCTATTGCGTTGCCAAACAATAGAAGACGTAAAAGTACTTATATCATCTGTTATAGCTAATTCTTCTAGAGAAATTGCTGCTTTTGTGCCAGCTAATAAAAAAAGCACTTATGTTGCTGGAGATGATTTAAAGAGAAATACCAAGGGAAATATGGTTCTCCAAAAGCAGCTTCTTGAGTACATTGATGTTACAAAAATATCAAAATACTTTGATGATGAGTTGCAATCTAAAATGAAGCAGCATCATTAGAGATAGCAATTGCATAGTTGTCTTTAATGAAATGTTTTTCGGGAAGGCATGGAATAAGGATTGTAAGGGGGCGCGTGAAGCATACTCTCCGCTTTCACAAGAGCAATTAACTGAACTTTTCGATCTTTTTTACTCACTTTCTCGACACAAACCACAAACGATTTTTTATGTAAATTTCTTGCACAACCACACTCAGCAAATATCTGGTCAAGAATTTATAACTGGATTCCAATCTTTAGCAACACGTTGGAGAGATGTATCTTCTCATGAAATATTTGAAGCTGTTGGCGTAGGTGATTCCAGAGAACTTCTTAGTAGAATTAATCCTGATGTAAGATACAGCACTTTTGCAAATGAAACATTTATCTATACTCGAGGACAAATCATTGGAAAGTATCGTAAAATGACATATAAGGATGAAGCTGATGCTCTCTTAAAAGCCAACTCCCTGTATTTATTCGGCAATAGTCATGAAGAAGAATTAGTTCCAAATTCAGTACAACAGTGGATTTCTACAGAAACATGTTTTGATTTAAAATTGGGAGTGCGCCGTAGGTTAAATACGTATCCTGATGGCGGAAAGCTTCACATCATTCTTTCCAATACGTTGCCCTTTTCTCTAGCAGATAGAGACGAAGGGGTAGAAGAAAATTTCTCACATTTTCCAGAAAATATTCCTTTTGTTTTGCACGTTGATCCACATCAGCAGGAGCTATTTTTAAGGATACCTCCTAAAAAGAATTTTTTTCTAGACAAGCACCGAGTTGAACAAACTTCTCGCGACATCTATCAAGAATCTCATCCAAGCAATCTCATTTCTCACGATCCAATAATGGAAGTTAAATTTGGTATTCAAGGCAGTGTATTCACTATCAAAGTCTTTGATATGCGCGCCGCTGTAGCCAAGCATAATTTCTACAGCTAATTTTATGAGTTAAGCTACGATTGCTCTGAAGTAAGAAAATAGCAGTAGGCAGCTTGTGTAAAGTTAATCCCTTGTTCTAAATTGGGACTTGAAAAACACAAAATGAGCAAAACAATGGCAAGCGCAATTGAAGGATTTGTTGATTACCCAACTTGGAATTTAGATGATTTGTACAAAGACGTGAATGACCCGAAAATCAATGAGGACTTCACCAACATTGAAAATCAAATTAATGACTTCGTTAAAAAATATACAAACGCCGAGCTCAAGGGCACAACACTGCTTAATGCGATCAAAGCCTACCAACAAATCAGCGAAGCTTTGGGAAAAATCAGCACGTTTGCAGTTCTTCAGTATTATGGGGATTTGAACAACCCTGATTTTGCTGCCTTATTTCAAAAAGTGCGCGAGAAAATTTCATTGCTTGCAGCTCAACTCGTCTTTTTTAGCCTTGCTGTTTCAAAGTTACCCGAAACTTCTGTCAACGCATCTATCAAAGAAACACCAGAGCTGGCTCAGTTTGAGCACTACCTAAAAGTTGCACGTCAATACCAACCTCATCAACTTAGTGAAGAACTTGAACGCTATGCTGTAGAAAAATCCGTCACTGGAGCAGAGGCTTGGATTCGTTTGTACGATGAAACGTTAGCGTCCATGCAACTTTCCTTCGAGGGCGAAAATCTCCCTCTAGAAGCGGTGGTTACCAAAATGGGAGATAAAGATGCTGATGTGCGTAAAAAAGCGGCGCATTCCCTAAATAATGGCCTGCAAACGCAACTGTCCTTATTTGCAACTGTTACTAACGTGTTGGCGAAGGATAAAGAAATCGAAGACAGATGGCGTCAATTTCCAACGCCGGAGAGTAGCCGTCATTTGGATAATCAAATTGAGCCTGAAGTGGTGGCAACGCTTGCCAATTGTGTGCGCCAAAACTACGCGAATCTTTCGCACCGCTATTACAAACTCAAAGCAAAAATGTTAGGCATGAATCGTCTTGAATATTGGGATCGCAACGCGCCACTCCCGGTGGATGATGATGCCCATATCTCTTGGCCCGAAGCTCGCCACATTGTGCTTAACGCCTACAATAGTTTTTCACCCACCGTGGCAAACATTGCTCAGGAATTTTTTGATAAAGACTGGATCGATGTACCAACTCGTCCCGGTAAAACTTCAGGCGCCTTTTCGCATCCTGCGGTGCCAAGCGTGCACCCTTATATCCTTCTAAATTATCAAGGCCGCCGTCGTGATGTCATGACGCTGGCCCACGAGCTTGGTCACGGCGTGCACCAAATGCTTGCACGAGAACAGGGCTATTTACTCGCTGATACACCATTAACGCTTGCCGAAACCGCTTCCGTTTTTGGTGAAATGCTCACTTTCCAGCACCTTCTCAGTGAATGCAAAAATATTGATCAACGCAAAGCTTTGCTTGCTGGAAAAATTGACGACATGATCAACACGGTGGTTCGCCAAATTGCTTTTTATCATTTCGAACAGCACGTACATCAAGCGCGCAGCCAAGGCGAACTTACTACCGATGATCTTGCGAATATCTGGAAACGCACCCAAGAAGAAGCACTGGGAAGCTCAGTTCATATTGATCCCGTAACCCATAGTTTCTGGGCTTACATCAGCCATTTCATCCATACACCATTTTACGTATATGCCTATGCGTTTGGCGATTGTTTGGTAAACTCTCTGTACGCATTTTATCAGAAGCATCCGGAAGGTTTCGAAACAAAGTACTTGAACCTTCTCAAAGCGGGAGGCAGCAAAGGCTACGCAGATCTTCTTCAACCGTTTGGCTTCAACCTCAAAGAACCTACTTTCTGGGAAGGGGGCCTGAAAATGATTTCAAACATGATCGATGAACTAGAAAGTCTGTGTTAAACGGGTGTATGGAAGCGGATCAAAATGTCTATGAAACGTATGAAAAAATTGCGGATTGGATGGACACGCATCGTTCTCGTGAGTTATTTGAAAAACCTTATCTTGACCAAGCTATCTCGTATTTAAAACCAAATGCTAAGGTGCTTGATTTAGGGTGCGGTACAGGCGAACCGATTGGTCAGTATTTTGCGGATCTTGGTTTTCAAGTAACAGGAGTTGATGCTTGTGCAAGAATGTTAGAAATTGCAAAAAGTAGATGCCCAAAGATTAAATTCATATTGGCAGATATGCGCAGTAGCATAGAGAAAAAGTTTGATTGCACCATAGCGTGGCATAGCTTTTTTCATCTTCCTCCATCCGATCAAAGAGCCATCTTTAAAAATTTCGCTCATTCTTTGAATGCTAATGGAGTTTTGCTGTTCACGACAGGACCTGATGCTGGGGAAGTTTGGAGTGAAAATGGCGGAGAAAATCTTTATCACGCTTCCCTATCATCGGATGAATATAATCAGCTACTAGAAAAGCATGGTTTTAAGGTTATCGTGCACAAAATTGCTGACCCAAACTGCGGGGAGGCGACCATATGGCTAGCACGGCTTAAAAGTAAGCATGTTTAAAGCTTGTTTCTACCTTATTCTACATCTTTTTTATCTAAGCGAAATTAAAATAAGAAATTAATTTTAAATTTTCCTAAAATTATGCTATTTACTATCTTCCCTGACCAAAAAATCTATAAGGAAAAACTCCTATGTTGAAAGTTTCTGCCGTGCTTCTTTTAGCTCTTACACTAATCTCAGCAGTTTTTTCAACGGATAATGAGATTCCAGGGGAAAGAATAAAAATACGTAGAATGCTGACGATTAACCCTAAAAAGGATGAAGCTGCATTACAACATAAAGCTGATTTTTCCCGCAAATTGTCCACAATGGTTACGAACTATCTTAAATACCCCATAAAACACAAAAGATTAAAGGCAAAAGCTTTTAGATTAATGGCCCAAAATCCGGATAAAGCAAATCCGTACCTGAAGAAGCATCATAAACCACTTATTACAGCTGCTGTTCATCAAGGAGCATTGGATGTTGTTGAAGCCATTACTTTAAATGATCAGAAAGCTAAAAACTGCAAAGATGGAATGGGTAATACTCCTTTAGATGAAGCTATAACTTCTAAAAATTCTGCAATAGCTTTGTATTTGTATAGTTTGGGAGCCTCTCAATCAAAGACCACAAAAGAAGAATATAAAGCTTTGATAAATTCCAAAAAGCGCAAGTTGGGTAATTAGTTTTTTTAAAGCAATAAAAACATAAAATCTCATATTTATCATTTTATTAACTATTCAGTGATTTAATAAAACGAATAATTAAAATAATAATTTTATTATGCGTTTTGTTTTATTTCTCAAGCTTTTGCTTCTTCTTCCTTTATCTCATATTTATGGTATGGAATCTAATGGTGAACTTGAAGAGGGCTTGTTGCTCTTACCAGCGCGGCGGTCAATACATATGGATGACTCTATCGCGTTGTCGCGTTTACAATACGGCGATATAGCAACAAAACTCATCACTATGGTCACATGCTTTCCGGAATATGCTAAAGAGCTGCATTTAAGGGAATCAAAAATTATTAGGCTGATTAGAGAAAATCGAGGAGCATCAAACCCTTATTCGGATAGCTACAATGCCTATCTTATAACGCTTGCGGCGCGCTATGGTCAGGTGAGTATTGTAAAAGCAATTGTTGAGTATAACCCAGATTCCATTCGATGTTTTTACACTAAGCACCGCGGGGAAAAAATCATTGAAGGAGAAACTCCCTTAGATGAGGCTGTTCTTTTTAAAAGAAAAAAAGTTGCACGGTTTTTACACAGCTTAAAAGCTCCGCTAAAAAAAGTTAACCAACAACAACTAGATACTTTGCTAAGCGAATAATGCAAGTATCCTTTTCGATTTAGCTGATTTAAGTTCAAGCAAGATAAAACATTGACATCATATTTTTAAAATGAAGTACACTCACTCATATGTGTATTTAAATAATAAAGATCTTGTTTATGCTGAAATTTTTTGCTTATGTTATGTCCTTTTGCTTTTTGTATGGTATGGATCAAGAAGAGGATCCTTATGGGCTACATTCAGCAGAACATGGCTTTTTTCAATGGAATCCTGAAGATTTTTACCTCGAAGATGATAATTTTGATATTAGATATTTCTTATCAACTTCTTCTCGTACATCAGAAACTGAATCACAACAAAAAAACGACGAGAATCTTTCTTCCTCTAAACAAGAAGAAGGAAAAGAACAGCAAAAATCTGAAAGTACGAGAGTCCTTCTATCACAAGAACAGCCTAAACTACCAGAAGATACTAGTGCTGCATCCTTTGTCGTTCAGCCTGCATCATCTGTGACTCAAAAAAGCGAAGCTATTTCCCCAATAAAACAAAGAAAACGACGCGTTTATCAATGCTGGTCAGCTGAGGAACATCAACAACTCGTAGAATTACTAGCAAACGAAAATGGCAACGGTTCTAAAATAGATTGGGGAAAAATTGCTCAGCAATTTGCTGACAAAGATATTGATGCGTGCATGCACCGCTACTATCACAAGATTTATGAAAACCCAGATAAAATTAAAAGAAAAAAAAGTAATAAGAAATAACCTAAGGATAGCCTGTCTACCCCCTCAACACGCGCTCCGGCCTCACTTCACCAATCTTAAGATTGCCTAACGCATACGGTCCATAGCTTAGCCTCACAAGGCGATTCACCTGCAGATCAAAATGTTCCATGATTTTGCGAATCTCTCGATTCTTACCTTCAACCAGCGTTACCTGTAGCCACACGTTTTGGCCTTTGTGTTTGAAATCTTTCTCAAACTCCACCTCAACTTCACGGTACTGCACACCATCAATCGTGATGCCCTTTTGTAGTTGTTCCGCATCAATTTTTGACACATCTCCGTACACGCGCACCCGGTACACGCGCTTCCACAACGTTTTCGGCGACTCTGCAAACTGGGCAAATTCACCATTATTAGTAAGCAGCAACAGCCCTTCCGAATTAAGATCAAGCCTACCCACTGAAATAACGCGTTCCTTAATGCCTTGCTCTTTCACATGGTCAAAAACTGTTTTGCGCGCTTTCTCATCCTTATGCGTTGTCACCAGTCCCACCGGCTTATAAAACGCCCACACTTTCACATCATGTATTGCACGGATAGGCTCACCATCCACTGTAATAGCTTCGCTACCATCAACAAGCGGTGCTGGCTGCGAGATTATTTTGCCATCAATACAGACGCGACCTTGGTCAATATACGCATCCGCATCGCGCCGAGAACAAACTCCGCATTGGGCAAGGTATTTATTTAAACGAACTTTTTCAGACACGCCTTAGCACGCCGCCACAAATTGTTGCAATAAAAGACGATCAAGCGGTCCCAATAAATACTCAGGATGCCACTGCACACCTACGCAAAACGGATGATTCGGATCCTCAATGCCTTCGATTAAATCGTCTTCACTTACTGCATTCGCCACAAGCCCTTTTCCGAGCTGATCAATAGCCTGATGATGGGACGAATTCACACCCGCGGTATCTTGTTGGTACCATCCATGAAGCTTGGTGCCTAAAATAATTTCAACCGAATGCGCTGCTTCAGTAGGAGGTACGGTTTGCGTATGCTTAATATCGCTTTTGTGCTGGCTCGGAACATCTTGATACAGTGTTCCCCCATACAAAATATTGATAAGCTGATGTCCACCACAAATGCCAAGTACAGGCTTTTTGGTTGGCAGAAAGGCCTCTAGTAATTCCTTTTCAAAACGACAGCGATTGCTTTTACGCTTGATTGTCGAGTGAATGTCATGCTGACCATACAGTTCAGGATCATGATCAAAATGGCCACCTGCAATAATCAACCCATCAAATTTTTTTACGTATTCTGGAATAAGACTATGTTCATATCCAATAAAACACGCAATAGCACCCAACTCAGCCAATGAATCATGATAGCGATGACGCACTGCATACCATGGGTACTGCGAATACCATGTGGCCTTAGGCTCAACGTCTTTATCAAGGTAATCAAGAGGAATAGCAATAAGAGGAAACGACATAAAAATCCTGCTGTGTGTGCCTTAATACTATACTGTTTCCTATAAATTAAATACTAGATTTTATTTTTATTCGTCAGGTGACTGTTGATTCCTTGATAAGGCTCTTTGTTAAACTACCCTTCTAATTATACCAAGAGCTCTACCTTGCTCAGATAAAAAAATGAGGCAGCTTACGTGCCATCGCATCACGTGTAGGTTGACATATGTTGTTACCCGCTGGTGAATTTAATATTATGTCTACTAGATCTAAGCGCATAGGTTCAAAAATATCTACGAGTTTTTGTTCCATTATATTTTGAGGAGGTCTGCGATCTTCTGGTTGATTACATATTGCCTGCACTAAGAGGGGGGAAATGTTCTCTTGCCGCAAAATTTAAAATATTGGGCATTATCAAAACGTCTACTTGATTTAGTAAACTCTCCATTTCTTCTAATGACAGCATTCCGACGTTATTAAGCAGAGTTACGCATGCTGGATTTCGAAATGCTTCATCTCGAAGGGCTTGCAGATCTGCCTCTACGTCACCTGCTGTCACCGGGCCAATTGCCAAACAGCCTAGAAGTACTAATTTGTTTAAGGATTTTATCTTATTTTCCGCGATTGGTTGATATATATAGTAACAAACATATTTTTTTCAAAGAAAATATTCATTTTAGCAATGCTGAAATAATCTACTCTGCGTGCTGATACTGGTTCATTTTCTGGGAGCGCTTTTTCGACAAGCTGCATCTCTAAGTATATCCCACTTCTGTTTTTGAGTAGTAGAGTCATCTATCCAAGATGTCTGGTAAATTGCAAAATCAACTGACTTATAAATGGCATCATCGCTCAAGTTAGCAACAGTTGGCGAGTCAACGATAATGCGAAGCATTTCTATATTACTTTCTTTCATCATCTTTGAAAAAAAAGCATCGAGGAGCGTTTGCGGTAATCTTCGATCTTCTGGTTGATGACATACAGCCTCCGCAATTATTTTAACATCATTATGCGTTCCCCCTAATACTGCAACATTAAAAATCACGCGCACTTCTGGATCAGCTAGTTGATTTACTCGTGTCTTTATATCTTCCTCTGATAAGCCAGAACCGGTGAAAAGATCATTGAACGCGCTGGTGTAAGAATCTATACGTACACCAAGCTTCACCTTGTCAGGCATTCTTTCTTTTTTTCTAGAGAAGGGATATTTTTCCGCACTCTTGCAAACGGCATCCCTCAATAAATTCCATATTTCTGCATTTTGACAAAGAACACCATTTACTCTCAGCAAAGGATATACCTTACCAAGAATGTCTTCCACGCTTAAGTAAAAATCAGATGCTGAGTCAATTAGGTCCCGTGCCTTTGATGTATCACCACTTTCTATCGCTTTCAAAAATGCAGTAGAATTTTGTTTTGATTTCCCAAGATCTGCAAGGGTGTCATCCTTAATAGGCCTCTTATATAATTTCTCAAGATCTGCAAGGGTGTCATTAGTAGGTTTCCTCTGCCTCTTATGTTTTCTTTCGTCCTCACTCCCGCTCGAATCTTCAACCACCATATCTGCAGCCATAATAGAAGCCATCGCCATGTAACTTAGGATTAATAATGTGCTCAATGCATTCATTTTATTTCTTATATTTGAATTGTTATTTGCATATTATAGAGTTTAGTATATATCTTCAAGGCAAGACACGGATTACTTTAGTAACCTCTAAGCTATTTACTCTGCGTGCTGATACTGTTCCTGAAAAGCTGCATTTTCTTCCAAAATTCTTCTCGCTTCTTCTACAGAAGTCGTATGGTGCAAACTCCAAATGCTGAGCATTGCTTGATGAAGATCTTTAATCAAATCCGGATATTTCGCTTGAAGATGCAATTTGTATAAGCCGAAAAGATTGATAAATTTACCCAACACCACATAGTCGGGATATTTTTTGCGTCCAAAATTTGCCCAATACTCAGCTTTTGCTTGAATCAAATTATCAGGATTTTCGATAATCTTTTGCGCTAATTCCATAATCATGCAGCGTAAATTGCTAAGCTTATCGGCCGCTGAAAGTAAAATAACCTGTTCAGAACATGTATTTAACTGTTTTGCATAATCAAGGTTATCATCAAGCCAATCTCCTTGCTTTTCTCCATCCTTTAGCATGGAAGTGTGTGTAACCTTGTAAATAAGCTCTGCCACATTGCGGCCAAACATCTGATAAATTTCTTGAAATCGCCTGGAAATCATAAACTTTTTAGGTGTCTTCATTGAACTTTCCATATATGGTGGCTTATCTTTTGTATCTTCTGGAACATCATGCAAAAGTCCTGCAACGACAACATCGCTATCTTCTGGCAAGCCATATAAAACAACGATATTTGATACCTCAATGGGGTGAACGATGTACGGTTCTTTTGTTACTTTTCGCTTTTGTCCCGCATGCATATGGGTCGCATAGGCTAAAGCATCTCCATAGATTTTCTTATGTGTTTCAGGGATAGGAAATGCAAAAGCATTAAAGCTAGAGATTAAGAGAGCAAAAATCCGTTTCATAATTCAACCTCCTAACCTAACCCTCCATCTTACCTTAATACGGTAATGTATTTTACTCAACCGCTTAGAAGGAATAGTTTCTATAAATCGGGCGCTAGCTCAATTAACTTCTTTTGGGGATCTCCAGTAGGTTCTTCCACAAACTCACTGACAAACAAAGCTCCTGAGGATTCCTCAACAAACTGATTAATAAATAAAGAAGCCATTGCGCCATCGTATCGCTTTCTTTTGATCGTATCGATAAGCTCCGTCGCTTCTGCAAATAACCCTTCAAAATCTCTGTCATGTTTTTCTTTGAGTGCTCGTAAAAGTGTATATTGCAATTCATCGTGCTCTTTCAAACGGCGACTCAAGCAATATAAGGGATAATAACGATCCTCAATTTTCCGAACATTTTCAGCAAGCGCTTCAACATAGTACCTAATTAAATCTTTTGAACGATACTGCATGAAATGCATCAGATGATATCCCACCTCAAAGCCCTCATCCGCATCCACAAGTTGCAAAACCTCGTCGTTCACAGCACGGCAAGTCGCTGCCACATTTAGCCATTTTTGAGGAAATAGTGTATCACCTTCTAGGTACCCATCAATCACCTAATTAAATGCACTTCTTGAAAAAAATAAAGGCAGGGTACGTAACGCCTCATTAATTTCGACAAGCTGCTCATCTGGTGTTTCTCTAAAGGCAGGAATAAAAGACTTAATAGATATTTCCGAATTACTTGGTGTAAGGTACCATGCAAAAATTCGTTGATCACAGGCAAAGGGAAACACTCGTTTACATTTAGTTGTCATCTGCAATGCAGTTTGGATCGCTTTTGAATTTTCCTGAGTAACATGATTAACTTTTTGCTTCAATAAATTTCCCTCTATTTCTGGAAAGTCATAAGCTGGGTACAAAAGATGCTTTAATTGGTAAGCTTGACTTTCAGGATCTTCTGGGATGGTATCGCTTCTTGCAGTTCCATTGAAATCTTGCACAGTAGGAGAATGAACAGATTCTTCCTCTTCACAACTATCATCATGGAACGCCGAAAAAACACTATGTTCTGCAATAAAAAGTGATAAAATTAGGAAAATCGTCATATTTATAATAAAAAATAATCATATATTGTTTTTTTACTATAGCATAATTTATGAGTAAAAGTATTAATAATCTATAAAATTTTATGCCCTACGATGAGGACTCATATTAACTACTTTTTCAACAAAAGTTGAAGATGCAACAATACGCAAAGCCTCAGTAAAGGCTAGAAAAAAGGTTTAATGTAATATTAAACAAAACCTGCAATAATGTATGAAGAAAGGTATTTCAAGCACGTTCATGAAAAAACAATGGGGCATATTTTTGATGCTGGTCGTCGCCTTAACGCAGAATCCGTTCTGGGCAAGTGATGAATTTGATAGTGAGCAAGAAAAATCCACTCTATCTTTCATGACACATCAGGAAGTAGAAAATAGGCTATGCTCAGGCCTGTTCCCTTCTAGCAAGCAACGCGTACAACTTGCACTGGCTCCTGCCGCTCAAGAATATTTAACCGAAGAATTTATCGCCATCGTGCAGCGTTTCTTCCAAAAAATGAATATCTATGAAAAGTGTTATGTAATTCGTGCCGTAATGAAATTGCCCGTGGCACATCTTACAACACTCAATAATTTAACCACAGAACACGCCCAACAACTCATCAATGTTTTACCCAAAGAGCGAGTTGATTTTCTTAAAAAAATACGCAATCAAGATTCTTCCCAATGGCAGGCAGAAATACTGCAAATAATTCAAAACAAAATTAGCTGATTGCTGGATGCATTCTCATCTCAATTGCATAATCATACAGGTTACTAAACTTTATTTTAGGGTTACCATGCTCGTATGGAGATATTCTTCAAAAGGAGAAACTCATGCGCATTGTCTTTTTATTCTTTTGCTATTTTTGGCAAATTTTCTCAAGCGAAGGGATAATTCAAGTTGATGAGTTTTTTACAGGCATCAAACGACGATTAGATGGTGATTACACATTATACAAACCTCCTTTGCGGCATCATTCAGAAAATTTAGTCACCATCCATTTTAGTGATGGAAGAGGTGGTGTAATAACTCAGCAAGTATATGATCCAAGGCATATATTGATGAATAGAGAAGAGTTTGTTCCCGCATTATTTCAAAAAGGAGAAACACGTAGCATATCAGGTGTCAAAATTCATCGACCTAATAGTGGTACCCGAGCGGTAGGTATTTATAAGAACAAACTCTGTTTCAAGCTAAATCCAGAAGCACCTGGCCTTGATAAAGCAAGCAATTTACTCTATCAAACAATTTTTGCAGAAATGGTAGGTAATTGGGAAAGAACTCCATTTCAGACTACAAAAACAGATACAGAAACCCTTGTAATGAATGGAAAAGTATTCTCTATCTCTAAATTTATAGAAGGAAACAAGCTAGCAGACGTAATTAGGTCAGGAAGAAATTTAAACCAATATCAATATGATCCAGTACAAATAGCAGCACAAATTATTTGGTCAATGCTGGTTGATCCAGAAGATTGTCGGCAAGAAAATTGTATTGTGCATCCAACAGGCAATGAAGATCACCATATTATCAGTGTTGATAATGAACGTACTTTTTTTGAATATGTAAATTCTTCAGGAAGAGGTCATACGGTGTTTTTCAGCTTTCCTGAAATGCGAAAAAAATCTCCAAAAGATCTTTATTATTCAGGCAGAAGATGCATAACAGGATTAGCGTTGGAAAGATGGGCAGAACAAGTTCGTCTTGAACATCAATATTTAACAAGGTTACAAGGATACGCCCGCGCATCTAGCAGTATTCTCGGCGTACCCATTACAGAAGAATACATAAGCACAATTTACAGAAGGGTAGATAAGATTTATCAAGGTTTAGGAGAAAAGAAAACATTAATAGAAATATTAAAAGATATAAATCCGCAATTAGCCGATTCATATAAACATGAGAGATACACGCAATACCAAGGGTTAGAATACGTAAGAGCACATAACAATGATGTAGATGGAGGACGAAATAATACGCGTTACGCACCACTTAGTGCAATGAATATAGGCGATTATGGTCTAGATTTATCAGCCTCTGTTTTTCGTCACTCAAATATTATTGAAAGATTGCGCGGCTTTGAAAATAAATGGAAACCTTCCCTATATCATGCGCGACATTTTGTGAATAATCATGTTCTACCTGGTGCTAAAGGCTATGATTATAAATGCCATAACAAAGTTCTTGATTGGGCGATTACTTCTTTTGTTGATGACCGAGAATATGAGGATGCAAAATCTCCAAGAGACGCTGCAATCATAAGTGCAAGACGTGAATTTAAAGCTGCAGACAGAAGTTTAACGAATAATGACTTAAAAGTTATCGCAGATAATCTATCCGATTATATGGCTAAAGGTATACAAATTCTGCGGTTGAAAGGAAATCATGCTTTAACAAACGCGAAGCTATTGAAGAAAATTATCATTGAAAGCGGTATATATAAAACGTTGCAGTACCTTCAGTTGGGTAAAACTGGGTACTCAAAGCAAGATAGAAAAATGCTAAAAGATCTTTGTCCGCATTTGAAATAGTAATATTAGATAGATTTTTATATTTGCTTTAGAGGCTTCAGGCTTTCTACCAGTACTTTTTTCGTGTAGTATTTAAGTATTATTTATAATACTTATGTCCATGCGCGTTTCTCGAAAAGTTCAAAAAATTCTCAACTTCTACGAAACAGACAATCCAGGTTCAAAAGCAAATCTGGCAAGAATGTTAATGAATGGCCGAGTAGGGGGCACAGGTAAATTATTGGTCCTAGCAGTTGATCAAGGGTTTGAGCATGGGCCAGATCGCTCTTACGCAAGCAACCCTGCAGCGTACGATCCTCATTATTTATATAAATTGGCGATCAATGCCGGAATGTCTGCGTACGCAGCACCACTAGGATGGCTCGAAGCTGGTGCTGCCACCTATTGCGGGCAAGTGCCACTCATTTTAAAAATGAATAGCTCCAATAGCTTAATGAATAAGGATTTAGCGCCTGACCAAGCAATTACCGCAACCATTGAGGACGCGCTACGCCTTGGCTGCAGCGCCATTGGCTTTACAATTTATCCAGGTTCAGACGCAAGTCTTGATCAGTTTGAAGAATTACGCGAACTCGCTGCCGAAGCAAAAGCCGTCGGCCTTGGCGTAGTCGTGTGGTCATACCCCAGAGGCAATCTTTCAAAAGATGGTGAGCGCGCGGTTGATATCATAAGCTATGGTGCTCACATGGCAGCGCTTTTAGGAGCGCATATTATTAAGGTTAAATTGCCAACCGAACACCTAGAGAATTCAGAAAATAAGAAGGCCTTTGAAGAGAATAAAATTCCAATTAAAACTTTGGAAGACCGTATAAAGGTTGTTGTACGCGGGTGTTTTAATGGCAAAAGAATCGTGATATTTTCTGGCCTTGAAAAGAAAGATACCAAAGATGTCGTGAACGATGCAAAAGCCATTGCGAATGCTGGTGGTTTTGGCTCAATCATTGGTCGAAACTGCTTTCAGCGTTCGTACGAGGAAACGCTCTCCATGCTGAAAAATGTCGCAGAAGTTTATCAGAAGAGTTAGATAGCCTGATTAATAGCTCCTCATTAATTTATTCTTCCTTTCCAAAGCAATTTTATTCTTTTTTCTTGAAAAAATAGCAGAAATACTGTAGGAGGAAAGCAGAAATGATTACCCTGGAGAGCCCCATGTTCTTTCAAAAAAATCAAAGATTCTTATCGGGATTCTTCATCTTCTGTTTAGCCGTAAGTTTTATTTCCTCTGGGTTTGCGATGGAGGAAGATCGTCCGGCCTCTCATTCCTCTTCATCTGTTCGACTTGTTCTACCACAACCAGGGGAATCCTTTGATATCATTAATCCTTGTACTGACTTTGGATTTAAACGAGCCTTTTCTAATTCTTTTATATTGATCGATTTCTTAAACCATATTCTTAATTATCAAGGCGATAAGCAAATTGCCGAATTAAGCTACCTAGATAAAGAATTTCAAAGCCTCGATCATCTTGGAAGAGACTTTAGAGTCGACATTATCTGTAGAACAAAAAATGACCGCTATTTCCTTATTGAAATGCAAAATGACTATACCGAAGATTATGCTGATAAAGCTCATGTGGAGTTCGCCAGATTCTTGGCAAGCATTGATGCAGAGAAAATCTCAGATTTACCTATGGGGGATCGCAAGCGCCGTAAAGTTGGGCAAACTGATGTACAAGCTCAAGAATTTTGGCAAAAAATCGAAGAAGTTTGTGTGCTAGTGCTTAGTAACAAACGATTCAATCCCACTGTTATGAAACAACGCTACACAACCGAGGCGGTGGCTGAGCCTGATATTATCAATACTTACGAAATGCGGCATACAGCCTATCCTAACCGGCATTTGGGTGCGCTGGATACAAAGATTGTGCTTGTCATGCTAGCTAACTTCAATAAAACCGCTGATCAGCTTGCAGACGATATGGATCGCTGGCTATATGCTTTGAAAGATGAACGAATGGCTTCAGGTAAAATTAAAATTGAAATGTTCAAACAAGTACCTGATATTGTTAAAACAGCCTCTGCAAATGAGCCTTTAAAACAATTCTATACAGAGCTACATACAAGTAATATTGGCCAAGATCGTTTGCTTGTATTTCAGCAACGAGTTGAAGAAGACAACGCGCGTCTTGATAAAATGTTTACAGAAGGGCATGAAGAAGGCGAAAAAGTTGGTGAAAAAAAAGCAAAACGTGCCGCAATTACTCAAATGAAGTCCATGGGTATGCAAGACTCAGTAATTTGCCAAGCTTTACAGATCACCCAAGAGCAGCTTGAAGAAATTATGACCGAGAAAGATCTCTAGTAAAAATATCGCTGCAATTGCTTCCAGCGTTCTTATGATGAAGCGAAAGGACAACACCCTGTAATTAGGGACAACGCGACATGGTAATCCTTCTCGTCATTGCGAGAAGCGAAGCGACGAAGCAATCTCTTGAGATTATAGGCTGTCAGCGTATCCCAAAAGAGAGCTCACTACCGCGCTTGCCCTGCTCAAATTCTGTAATACTCAGCAGCGTTGTTTGTGCAATATCTCTTAAGGCCTCATTTGTTAAAAATGCCTGGTGACTTGTAATTAAAACGTTTGGAAAAGCAATTAATCGTGCTAGCTCATCATCCGTGATGACAGAATTTGAAAAATCTTCGAAAAAATACTTAGCTTCGTGCTCATAAACATCCAGACCAACATGGCCGATTTTTTTAGACTTAATTCCTGCAATAAGCGCTTGAGTATCAATTAATCCGCCTCGACTTGTATTAATGATCATCACCCCATCTTTCATTTTTGCAATGGCAGCTGCATTAATAAGATGATGATTTTCATCTGTTAAAGGAATATGCAAAGAAATAATATCAGCGTTAGCGTAAAGAGTATCTAAATCCACAAGCTTAAGCTTATCAGGTGCAAAATCTTTTAGTTCCCCTGCTTTATCAACCAAATCATAAACCAAAATAGTACATCCAAAACCAAGCATAATTTTTATAAGAATCTTACCAATATCACCTGCTCCAATAACACCTACGGTTTTCCCATGCATATCAAAGCCCACTAAATCATCTAAAGAAAAATTTCCCTCATGAATCCGATTGTATGCCTTATGGGTATGACGATTAAGAGTAAGCATAAGGGCGACCGCATGCTCAGCTACAGCATGTGGTGAATAATGAGGAACTCTAACTGCCTCTAAGCCATGCGTTTTGCAAGCTTTAAGATCAAGATTATCGCTGCCCTTGCACCTTAAAGCAATAAGTCTTACTCCTAAATTACTTAAGCTTTCAAGAACAGCTGCATTTAAATAGTCATTTACAAACACGCAAATGCTTTCAAATCCTTTAGCTAACTCAACCGTTTCGTGCGTAAGTTTAACAGGAAAAAAGCGCAAATCATGTTTCCCCTGATTAGCATCTTCAAAGATTTTTTGAACATAAGGTTTTGAATCAAAGAAGGCAATTTTCATGATATTATTTATTGTTCTCCGACTATTGAAATTCGAAACATTTTTCGCTCCGCATCGCTAAATAAATCGATTCCTCTGAATTGCCGTGCGTGCACTTCCAGCATATCCGTTTCCACATTCTCTTCAACGATAAAAGCATTAAACCAATGCAGCAGTAGATGGTGCTTTTTCATGAAAGAAAAAAAACGTTGATCTATCTCTTCCTTAGTATCTTTTAGTAAAGCTAAGATTGCTGATTTTATCTTGTCTGTCATCAGTCCTTCATTCAAAATTTTTTCATATAAATGCATTGAAAATGCAAACAAACGGGATTTTTCTACCAGATCTTTATTACGTATTCCATCATGAATTAAGCCAATAATCGTCGTTGAGGAATGAAAAATTTTACTAATGTAATGAGGGCCCAATTCATCTACCCAATTCCGACCGATGGTGATAACTTTATTTGCGCTGAAAGAGCGTAATAATTCATGATAGTTTTGAAAGATCATATCAGCCGCCCAGGCTGGATCTGAACGTATTATGACAAGAAGCTCATCCCAAAAAAAAGCATTAAAAGTTTTTTCCACATCATACGATCGTGCTTCAATAAAAGCTTTCAATTTTTCGGAGGAGCATCTAGGCGCCTTACATGCTTTCCATTGATGATCCGTAATTTGAAAAGGGAAAGCTGTCTTTACTTTATTTATTCTTGTTGGTGGTTCTGGCAGAATAATGCTGAGCCTTTCAAGACGTTCATCATTTGTTAGTTCTCGTACAGAAGGAGGGATGCCGAAAGGCCTTATAGGGGGCACCTCATCAAAAGTTCTTCGTTTAAGAGATGTATTTATCATTATTCCCTTATGCACATAAATTTTTTCAAATCCATCCGCTTGCTGTTTATTAAAATGCTGATGCTTGCGAAAAGCATTTTGAATGATAGTAGCTTTTACTTGTTCTTTTCTGTTGATAAGTTTTAACATGCAGTTACGCAGTGCAGCAGGTTTCATCTCTGGAAAAGCTATTTTTAATCCTTGATACAACAGCGCATTTCTAATATTTAAAATACCCATACCCCACAGCTTCTTATCGTAAGTAATGGAGGGTACATGCTCGATCGATAAAGCATCCAAAGAATCAACACCTCTTTCTATTTGTGATTGCTGGCGATAGTAGGTAAGGATTGGATCAGGTATATGAATAACCTCATAGCCTGAACCGAACTCTTGAAAAATATCACGATCAGCGGATTCCAAAAGGACCTCTCTTTTTTCGGCTGCAGTTAAAGAAGGGAATAAGCTGGCAGCTCCTGATATAATTGCGGCGGAACAAGAAGTTCCGCTTATGGGTGCGTATTGAGTAGAGCCATCAGGACCAGTGGCTCCTAGTATATCCTCACCCACCGTCCATAAAAAACTTTTCTGGATTTTTGGGTTTTTTCCTGGAAATCCAGAAGATATTCTCGCTTTATAATCTTGACCGAGATTGCCAGCAAAAATTGTAAAAGGGAGTAACCTATCACAGTTTTTTGTATAAGGATGTGTTGACAAATCTTGTTGATGATTTCCCGCACTTTTTACAATAAGGACACCTGCTGATGCTGTTATGTCATTAAAATGATTTATAAACCCTTCGGATTGGCTACTTCCAAATGAAGCATTAATAATGCATGAAGCTATAAAAGAGGTGCCTACTTCATTCGTCGGCACAACATATATTTTTGCTTGCGGTGCAATTGCATGAATTAAACTTACCATTGCTGATCCATGATCAGAGCTTTCAGCATGATTGGAAATGGGTGTTTTTAAAGAATTTTTCTCAACAATTCTTTGCATATCTGCATGATTAATGCCCGAATCTTCCAATAAAAGAACCTTTGAACATTGGCCTAATACACCAGCGTGATGCGCCCACTGCGCACCAGGTGCTACGAAACCGGAGGTTCCTTTTAAAAATTCATAGTCTTCTTCACTAATTCCTTGCACCTGTTGTCGCGTGATTTTTAAAAGGAGGGGGAGATTCGGAATTTCAGAGCACGCTCCCATACGGCTTAAATATTTTTGATATTCTAGAAAGGGATCATTGGGAATTGATGCTTGCAAGAAAGAAAAAATAAAAAGCATGCCGAAAGGAATACGATTCATTTGGTGCGTTGCTTTGTAAGGGGGCTAAATAAATTTTAAAGAAAGACCTTAAAGAAATAATTAATCGATGTTTATTAGTTAAATGGCTACGTCCGCTTCTTTTACCACGTCATCCATGGCATGCTGCAAATCATGCCGTAATTTCTCAATATCCTTAGATGGCTGAATTGGCTTTCCTATCACAAACACGCCCTTGCAAAATGGTCGCGCAATCCGAAATTGATCCCACGTACGCAAGCGTTTCATTGGTTTGCAGCTATAGGCTATCGGAATAATATCCACTTGCGCTAGCTTTGCCATTTGCAAAATTCCATCTGAAACTTGCTCTCTTGGGCCTCTTGGTCCATCTGGTGTGATGGCAACCATGGAATTTTTCTTTAAAGCTTGCAGTATTTGCCGTGCTGCCTCAAATCCTTGCTTATTAGTTGATCCAACAATGGTGTTAATGTCAAAATGCCGCATGGTTTTGGAAATAATTTTTCCATCACGGTGGTTAGAAATTAAAACATACGCTGGCATTTTTTGCTGCCAAATACACGCCACCATAAGTAAATGCCCATGCCAAAAGGATGCGATGAATGGCTTTCCCTGCTTTACATACATGTCTATCACGTGTGCATTTTTAAATGTCCAGTTCCCCGTTACAAACACAAGCCGTATATAAGAAGAGATAATTAGCGCAATGAAACTCTGTACAAAAGCATGTCGTAAAATTTTTGTAAGAAGGGATTTCATTCTTAAAAAGTTGATAATTAGTAAGATAACCTTAGCATAATCAAGCAAAAATTACCTAACTTTTCTCCTCTGGTTATACATTGTTCACTGGAATGATTTTTGCAAACATTAAAAAAGCTTCCTCAAAAAATGAATTTAGATGAATACTTTTTTAATTTTTATGTGTGTGGTCTTTTTCAACAAAATTTTCTCTTCTGATGATGGTGACTTCCAATATGTTAGTATCGACGAAGCACAAGCTCCTAGTGAACAACAATTTAAAGCGGCATATGGAGTTTTGATTGGTGAAAACCTTGAGTCTAAATCTCACGCATCTTTATTACAGCAACTTCATTTTTCGTGTAAGAAACCTATAGATATTAGCTGCATCCACACAATTTCTATTTTATTACAAGGTATTGGAGAACATTATGTGACACAGACAGAGCAACAGCAAATTGCTTTACATTTTTTAAACCGTAAAAAAGTAGATAGTGACGAATATTTTCTAACAGAAAAACAGCGTCAACAGCTTGCCGCTGTTATTATGAAGAGATTGATTAGTCCCTCAGTGCATATCTCGCGAAAAATTTTGAATGCCATGCTTATTCTTGAAACTGAAATTCTCCTTAAAAATAAAGATGAGTATATTTTTAAAAAGGAAAATGAGGGAGAAAAAACAGCAATTATTTTAAATTGCCAGCCTCGATTGGTAAGTGAAGAAGACCTTGATCAAATGGTTGGATCACTTATGGAATATATTTTCATTGAACCACTTACTGAATCTGAGCGTTATGCCCGTTATATGTATTGCCATATGTATAGGTATACCGGTATTCATTTTGGCCCACACCAGGAAAAATAGATTTCTTATTCCATGTTATTTGCAAAACGCGGAAACTTTCTTCGTATAGTAGGGCTACAAGCACTAAGACTGGATAGCCGTTGCTCCGAACCTTTATAAGTTATCTCAACATTAAAAGGGGTGAGGCCACTATTTTCTTTAAAGGAAGGACTCTTGGTACTGGGAGATAAGCTGCGGACGCTAGAGGAAGGACTGTTGGTACTAGGAGATACGCTGTGCTGGCGAGAGGAAGAGCCATGCGGACTACCTAGCGATGGTGCGCTAAAATATCCATTAAGTAGTGGAACATAAGAGCTAGGCGGAGCTTCTCCCCCCAAGCTTCTGCCGGGATCAATGAGAGATAAAATTTTCGAGGCTTTAGATAAAACTACGCTGGCTCGCGGGGTTTTCTTTTTCTCATTAATTTCATCATCAGAACTACTGCTTTGGTCTTGGAGCTGAATTGAAAAAGTATTTCTTATATCGAAGGTACAAAAGGAATCACAATCCTCATTATCAGTGCTACTTTTCTCTACATCAGAATTAACATAAACAGGATTATCTTCACTAACGTTAGTGGGTATTTGATAAATATGAGCAAGCTCGGGGCCGATTCTGTGAAGAACTTCTCCAAAATCTTCAGTAGGAAGCGCTTCTTTAATGTCGAATATTTTTCTCTTAATCTTTTTGATAAGTTTGCTATCGTAAACAACTCCTAAAATGCTATTTTGTTTAACGCTAGGAGAAAGTTCTCTTTGTAGATTTCGTTGATATATATCCTCAGAACGGCATGCCAATGCCCATAAACCCATTAATTTAGATATGTCGTCTTTTGTCAGGTCATTAAAGCGCGTAAGAATTTCTGGATGTACTTCTTTTCCAAGCATTTCATGAAAACTCAGTAGTGCGCAATGAACGCGTGTTTCTACTAATCCTTCGGTTGGGTGAATAAATTGAACACTTTCCTCTCCTAAGCTGCGATCATTATCAATAAGTATTAATTGGCACTCACCAGGCCTTATTTCTCGAATCAAATAATTTTGATTCGAGAAATAAGGCTTTGTGCACGCCCATCTTCAGGATTAATCAGGAAAGAAAGAAGGATTGCCTGTTGAAAATATTTTGTATTGAATTTGCAATCTTTCATGTAATGAGAATTTTGGGAATTTTCATTCATGGCATCTTCTAAGGTTTCACCCTCTATATATTCAGAAATTAAAAAGATTTCATTGTTCATAGAAATTGTCATGGATTTTGGCACTAACGATAAATCATTTTCTTCGAAAAGAAGCTTGTTCAATATCTCAACAGCGCGTTCTTGGCCAGGTGCCTCTGGATTTTTCTTAGCGCACAAGGCCCTTTTGCCATTAATTGAGTAAAATCCAACCTGTCGTGTCCCTCCTTCTGCCTTATCGCTAGGAGAGAAGATTTGGCCTCGCATAAGTTTTTCATTGGGATCATAAACACGAAAAGTCTCCACGCTTTCACTGTGAGTGAGAGAGGGTAATTTTACAGTGACAATGTGTTCCTCATCACAGCCTAAAGGCAAGAAAAAGACTGATTTCGATGGATTATCCACCCTAATTCCTAATTGTGTTGCGCATCGTTGCAAAAAATCATCAACACTAATGGTTGGGATGTGCTCAGGAAAAACTTCAATGTAAGGACTATATGAGATGTCGTCTTGTGACTTAGACGAGAGCCTTGAAAAAAGGGGAGTAGATGTCTTGTTAAGCGTTTCATTCTCTTTTGAGCTATATAACCGACGCGTTTTTTGTGATTCATTACCGTGTAAACCTGAAGAACATTGCCCTTCAGCTAGAGAAAATAAAAGAATGATTAAGCTAAAAATAAACATTTTCATCAAGTAAGCTAAGCGAATGAACCAAATCCAATAATTAAATAAAGGTGAAAAACAAAAAATTTTTGACGCAACTGCATTCTTGAATATTGCCCATATTTCTTTGATTACCTCTAAAATAGTCTTATTTTTTAGTAGTCTAGGTTTTTCAAGTGACGTCAATCAAGGTCGTTATTTAACGTAGAAAATGATAGAAAAACTATATATAATTTTTATTTTAAATTTTTGTTAAGCTCTTGCATTTTTAAGTCTGCGATTTTTTCTTCTCGTCTTCTTAAAAAATATTTGTTAGAACGATTACGAATAGCAGCATTAACTAAGCGATTAAAATTGGAGGAAAAAATAATGAAACGATTTGTCCTAATATTATGCACATTAATCATAGGTGAATTAAAATGTGCTGAATACACAATGCTTGGAATTATTGAGGAAATAAGAGCTAAGGAAGCAAGAGCTGCTAGTTTACCTGCTGATTTATCTGGTGGAAAAAATGTTAATTTTTCTGCAGGAAAAAATGAAAGCATTAGTGCATGTAAAGTTTCATCTCCAGAAGTAGGTCGTTCCGTTCACTTTAAGCCCCTTTGTCATTTAGGTAGCGAAATCTCAAGAATATTTTTTGCAGGCGAGCCGGCTCAATCTCTAGCTTTCCCTCCAAGAGGAGCCGTATATGCCCAAAATAATAAAATTTACTTTTTATCGTACGTTGATACAGTGCACGTTGGTGCAGTAGGTGACGAATATATTTTTAGCTACGTTGATGGTAGAGTTATTCTTCCCTATGAGCTAAAGATTGGCCAACCAGCAGTCTATCCAATTCCAATAGAAGCACCAGGAATCCACATACAAAATAGCGGTGCATGGTTTATCCAAGAAGCGCGATTAAAATTATTGGAGCCAAATGGCACTCTTCATGATATGTGTGATGCGAGCGATTTTGTTTCAGAAGCGCGATTAAAATTGCCGAGGTCAACTGATATTCTTCCTGATATGTTTGCGAGCGATTTTGTTTCAGCTGAATTAAAGCTGGAGCCAAATGATACTCTTCCTGATGCGAGCAAGCTTGCTTCATCTGATGGAGTCTAATTAATAAACGGGTGTTGTAGATCGCTACGATCTAATGCACCCTGTATGGACGCCCCGCTACGTGATAGCGGGGTCCAGTGAATACTATCAATCAGCTTTGGATCCTAGCCTTCGCTGGGAAAACTAAACGATGGCAAACGAAGTGAATAGACTTCCTGGACTTGGGTAACGCAGCGTCTTTGCGAAGGCCCTTCGTGGGCTGCGGCAATCTCCTAACACCAACCAAATTCCACCTGGGCAGCCTTCGCCTCAAACCGCTCAAGATCACCCTCTACAAGCAATGTTTGGCCCTTCGCATTAAGGCCCAAAATATGCGTGGCCACATCGTCAATAAAACTGCGGTTATGACTCACAAACAAAACCGTGCCTTCAAATGCACTTAGTGCCTCCGCCAAAATATCAATGCTCTGCATATCAAGGTGATTAGTAGGCTCATCCAAAATAATCGTATTCGCTTTCTTGGCCAGCAAACAACACAACCCCACGCGGTTTTTCTCACCTCCAGAAAGTACATTTAACGGCTTAAACACATCATCGCCCTTAAACAAAAACGCTCCAAGCATTCCTCTAGCCTGACCCATGCTCAGATGCTGATTAATCTGCATCATGTTTTCAAGAACCGTGGCTTTCGGCATCAAATAATCAAGTTGATCCTGCGCAAAATATGCCACGTCTACATCGTGCCCCAGCTCAACCGTGCCCTCTAACTTCGGCACCATACCAAGCAATGTCTTAATCAGCGTGGATTTTCCAATTCCATTCGCTCCAACAATTGCTAGTCGCTGCTGCCTCTCCACTTTAAAGCTCAGCTTTTTAACTAAAGGTTGACTATATCCAATCGACAAATCTTTCGCCTGCAGCACCACACGACCACTTTTGCGTTCGCATACCAACTTTACACTCATCGGTGGATTTTTCTCATCTACTTTCAAATTCATATCCGCATCGTACAATTTTTGCAGCATTTTTACGCGGCTTTGCACTTGGCGTGCCTTACTAGCGGATGCTCTGAAACGATCAACGAATTGCTGCACCTGCTGCGCTTTAGCCCCTAAATTCTGCTTCTGTGCTTGAATCTGTTCTTGCTCCAGCTCATAAGCTTCTAAAAACTTATCGTAATTGCCTACGTACGCATTAATTTCGCCATGATGCAGGTGCAAAATATTGGTCGCCAACCGGTTAATCAGTGAGCGATCATGCGATACAAATACCAAGCATCCCTTAAAGCTTTTCAAAAATCTTTCCACCCATTCCATGCTGGGTAAATCCAAATGGTTGGTAGGCTCGTCTAGCACCAAAAAGTTTGGCTTCTTTAAAAACAAGCGCACCAGCTCAAGGCGCATGCGCCATCCACCCGACAATGTTTTCGGGTTTTTGCCAAAATCATCCGTGCTAAATCCAAGACCGCATAGCAATTCTTTCGCTTCCGATTCAATAGAAAATCCATCTAAATACGTCAGCTCATGCATGATTTCATCGTATTTTTTCGCTACCGCATCTGAATAGGAATGCTCCATTTCTTTGAGTACGTCCTCTAATTGCTTTTGCAAGCCAAGCACATGCTCAGCGCCACTCAACGCTTCTTCCAAAAGGGTAGGGAGAGGATTCGGATTAGGCTCCTGCGGCAAATACCCAATCACTGTGTTGCGCGGCTTTGTTACCGTTCCATCATCAGGCTCATCAAGGCCACACAAAATATTTAAAAGCGTCGACTTTCCTGAACCATTCACACCCACAAGCCCTACGCATCCAACTTCTGGAAAACGATACGAGATGGTATTTAAAACAACTCGTCCACCAAAACGTCGTGTTAAATTCTGAAGTGCCAGCATAGGAAAATCTTAAAAATATAAAGCCGAATGATAGCATAAGTAGCCAGTTTTCCCTATTAAATCTTTCATTTCCTCTTTTGTCATCCTGAGCTTGCCTAAGCAAGCGTGAGGATCCAATCCATACTTTCCAAAATCTAAATTGTTCAATTGTCTCTGGCGAACTTTTTAAAAACAGGCTATGAAAAAAGGGTATTCAATTTTAAAGAGAGTCCTTCATGAAACTCGCTCTCCAACACATTAAAAATTCCTCTATTCTTACAACCGTCATCGGTTTTAGCCTCCTATTTTTCTGCGCTCAGGTAAGTATTCCTATTCAGCCTGTTGCCATTACCTTGCACACCGTTGCTATGCTGGTCATTGGACTTACGTTTTCAAAAGCAGATGCTATCCGCAGCGTTACCAGCTATCTCATGATCGGTGCATTGGGCGCTCCTGTTTTTGCTAATTTCAGCGGTGGCATAGCAAAGCTAATCAGTCCTGCAGGTGGCTATTATTTTGGCTTTTTGGTTGCAGTTTGGCTAATGTGCTCACTTCGCGAGCGCTTCTCAACTACAAATACTAAAGAAATGTTGCTTATCGCGTTCGCTGGCCAAACAGCGTTGTATGTGTGTGGTATTCTTTGGCTTTGCGCATATATGAGCCCGGATAAAGCGATTGCTGTCGGACTGATGCCTTTCATCATTCCAGGCCTTGTGAAATCAGTTTTCGTAGCCTCAATTGTTGGCTACGTGAAGAAGTAATACCAGACGTACCGCGCCGCGGTCTTTATTTTTGTCATCCCTGCGAATGCGGGGACCCATTGAGATGCTGCGACTCTCCCACTCTGACGTACCGCGGCTTGACCGCGGTATCTAGCGAGGCTAGAAGATTTTCTTCGGCAGTTTTTTAAAAACCTCGACTCTTCTTAAATTCCTCAGACTCCATAATTGCTTCTGTAAATCCAAGCATATGCCTATTTTCTACCAGAAGAGGGAAGAGAATTCCTCTTAAATGATCCAGTTCATGCTGTACGACGCGCGCATGAAAGTTAGAGGCGTTGAACGATTGCTTAACCCCCTCAAGGTCTATATATGTACACTCAATATGCGTATACCTCTTCACTTGTCCCATCATCCCTGGTACCGATAAGCACCCCTCCCATTCAAGATTTTTCTCATCACTAAGATGCTTATAATGAGGATTAATCATGATGCGCATTGGCTGTGCCACCCCATCTGTTTTATAGCGAGGGTGCTCAGCCGGAACAGCAAACATCACCAATTGCTTTAATATGCCAATTTGGGGGGCTGCTAATCCCACATTACCCATCCCTTTGGTGGCCAACTTCATTTGTTCCAACACCTCATGCACCAGCGGCATTTCTTTCGGTAAATCAAACGGCAGTGATGGCTCATACAGCTTAGGATCACCATAACGCAAAATTTTTGGTGCTTCTGCTTCTTGCTTTGGATAATCAAATCTTGATGCTGTCATTGTCGCCATGGCTACCCTCCTAATCTGATGCATATTAATACGTTCTGAAATAGGGCGCAAATGGTGCATGGAAAATAGTTCTGTTGAAAAGAATAAAAGCAAAAATCCAAAATATAAAAAAGAGTGCGCAACCCCTGGAATTATTTTGCTAAGAATCATTAAGGTCTCCTTAGTAGCTCGGCTCAATCACCAACTAAGTAACGCAACGTATGGCGTTAATAAAGCAAAAAATTTCACGCAACAGAAAATCATCCCCCAACCATTCCCTTTAACTTCTCCAGCACATCAAGTGGCGCGGTTTTGGTGGCCTTCATCCATCTAATCATCTCATCAATCTTCGCCATCACTTTCGAATTATCAGCGCTAGTGTCATCCTTCCACACGTTTGCTGCATAAATTAGCGCGCACAAAAACAGTAAATTTTGCACATAACGACCCACATCCCAATGCAAACCCAATGTTTGATGCCACCCATCAATCGCCGTCAGCACTTGTGCCTGCGTTTCACAAATCAACTGATCACTAAGTTTTTGCGTTTCCCAAAGGCTTAAAACACATGCACGCTTTTCCGTTAAGCTATCAAATACCAACATCATCAAATCAAACAACGCCTCATCAACGTTGTTACGACTTACCGTTTCCAAGCGTTCTGTCACATACCAAAGACGATTATTAATCAGTGCCTGAATTTCTTCCGGTGTTATCGCTGAAGGATTACTCTCAGCTTTTTCCCAAATTGCTTCAATATCAAGCACTAGTCATCGCCTCAGTAATGGTTTTAGCATTATCCCAAATTGTATCTTGCAAATGTAGCCCAGGTTTTAGACTGTCTGCATACAACGTGCCCTTAATCTCTTTTTTTGTTTCTTCGGCGATAACTTTAACAATCGTCGGATTACTCAAATGCTCCAAAAATATTGCTGAAATATTGAGACTTTGAATCTGCTTAACAAGCGTCGCCATATCCTTTGCCGATGGATCATCGCTCGTGCTGATGCCGTGTGGGCTTAGCACTTTAATATCAAAAGCTTCACCAAAATAGGCAAATGCATCATGGGTGGTTAGCATTACGCGTCGTTCTTTACTAATTGCGGAAAATTGTATTGCTATATTAACTTTCAATTTCTTGAATGCTTCCATTAGTTTTTCTCGATTGCTTTCAATTTTTTCTTTATGTTTGGGAAACGTCTCAGTCAATGCATCGGTCATCGTATCGATCATAGCGCATACGTGCATTGGATCATGCCAAATATGTGGATCAGGTAAATTACCGATATAACGTGGCGTAACACCTTCACTTGCAATAGTAATGTAACCGGTGTATCCAGATGCTTCAATTAGTTGATCCAGCCAACCCTCCAAATTTAATCCATTCACAATAACCAAATCTGCTTTTGCCAAAATCTTTGAAATATTTGGACTTGGTTGATACGTATGAGGATCAGCTGAATTTGGCACAATTGAATCAACCGATATTTCTGCTATGCCATCACACAGCTGCTCACATAAATCTTTCAATATCGAAAAACTACACACAACGGTTTCAGCTTGCAAAAAGGAGAGGCTTGAAATAATAAAAAGTACTTGGGCGAATGGCCTCATTTTGCAAGCTCTTCAGAACGCTCGCATGCTGCTCTTAGCGCTTTTGAAAATAGAGTTTGCAAACTAGATTTATTCATCAGCACTTCTAACGCTGCTTCCGTAGTGCCGCCTTTGCTAGTTACATTAGCGCGTAATGTTGGAGCATCTTCCTCTGGCAATTCTTTCAGCGTTACAGCAGTTCCAATAATCGTTTGGCGGGCAAACTTTCGTGCAAAATCTTCCGTAAGTCCTAATTCCTTGCCGGCTATTTCCAAGCATTCACATAGGTAATACACATACGCCGGACCAGATCCGGAAAGCGCTGTTACCACATCAAAGAGTTTTTCATTCTTTAGTTTCTCAAAAATTCCAACTTTTTTAAGAAGTGCTTCAACAACTTCTTCATCTGCTTTTGTGCAGTTTTCGTTTAAAAGGTAAGCGCACGCACCTTCTTTCACAACTACGGGAAGGTTTGGCATCACGCGCGCTAGGCGTATATCATCGCCCAGCCACTTCTTAAAGCGCTTCGTTAAAACGCCAGCTGCAATAGAGATAAATAAGCAATGCTTAAATTTCGCATAGGGTGGCATAATCTCTTCCAGTGCTTGCGGCTTTACTGCAATAACAACCACATCTGGATAATAATCTGGAGGTAAATATTCAAATTTTGCGCAACCTTCTTTGAAAGGATCAACAACAGTTAATTCATAAGCGCTTGCCCACCCCTTAGCCAGGGCGCTTCCCATAGCGCCATGCCCTATCATTAAAATACGCATATTTTGAACTTTTAATAATTTTGACTTATGTTAAAGGGGCAACGTTTTATGTGCAAGGTTTTAGATGGTGATTATTGTTGGTGCAGGTTTAGTTGGTTCAGTCCTTGCTATTCGCCTCTCTCAGCTTGGTATTAATGTCCAATTGCTTGAAAAAAATTCCTATCAAAAGCCTTCAAAAAAAGATGGACGCACAATTGCGGTTACTCTTGGCTCTAAAAAATTCTTAGAAAAATGTGAACTTTGGCAAGACCTAGAGCCAACATCCCAGCCTATTAACGAAATTCGTGTATTCGAACAAGAAACCGCCTGGACGCTTGATTATGATCACAAAGATCTCGGTCCAGATCCAATGGGCTATATCATTGAATTTGATGTTCTTTTAAAAGCAATGCACAAAAAAGTCAAAACATCTAAAAAAATTAAAATCCTTGATAATTGCACGCTGGAATGTTTATCACCCGGAAAGGTGCACACTAAAGAATATGGTATTCTTAAGGCAGCATTAGTGGTAGGAGCAGATGGCCGCAATTCCTGGGTAAGAAATCAGGTAAATATTAAAAGTACCTCCAAAGAATATGGTCACAAAGCTCTTGTTGCGCATTTTACCCATGAAAAACCTCATCAAGCGACCGCTTGGGAAATCTTTCAACCTTCTGGTCCTTTTGCCATTTTACCCATGCGCGATACACCAAAAGGGCAGCCGCAATCAGGCATTGTGTGGTGTGGTCCTAAAGATGCGCCATGGGAGACTATACCTACCCCTCAGCTGGAAGAACAACTGATGGACCTTTTTCCTTTTTATGGAAAAGTCACCCTAAACAGTCAGCGCTGGACTTTCCCAATCACCGCCCTTACCGTTGATAAAGTTACTGCTTCACGTACCGTATTGGTGGGCGACGCAGCGCATGCATTGCATCCAATTGCGGGGCAGGGAGTTAATCTTGGCTGGCGAGATGTGGAACATCTCACGACTGTTTTACAAGAAGCGCTGGAAGTTGGAGGAGATTTAGGCGGTTTTCATCATCTTAAAGAGTATGCCCGACGCCGCAAAATTGATCACAAAAGCCTTTACTTTTTTACCGATGGTCTCACGCGCTTGTATAGCATTGATAATGAATTTGTTAGCTTCTTGCGCCAAACAGGCCTTGCCGTTGTTGGAAAAATCCCACCGCTTAAAAAATTCTTTATGAAAAAAGCTATGGGAATTTAGAGAAGAGTTAATAATAAATCTTTATTGATTGTGATTAATAATTTTTTGTAGTAAATAAGTAATAAAATTGGAAAATTAAAAACTATGAAAAAGACTTTAATTTCTCTACAAATATTAGTTCTTAACTTAGGATTATCTTATGTATTTTGTAGTATAGAAGAATGTTCCCAAGCAAAAGAATGTTTAGCATATACTCGTTACTCTTCATTAGGTATCCCTGCAGATATGTCTGCAGCAGAAGAAGCCAGGATGCTTGGCGTACTAAAAGAAATACCTACCGAGCGTTTCACCCCAAAATTTAAAAAAATCGTAAAGAGACTCTCACCGGGCATGAGAGCAAATACCATAGCATGCATGATCGAGGCATTAGGTCTCTTGTCAACAGACCAAGATTTACAAATAGTTGCAGGCGCTGCACGTCGACTTTTAAAGGGAATGAGAGAAGACGATAAAGGTTTCTTGTTTAAAACCTTAGTAGCAAAGGTGCAAAAAAAGGAATTACCAGAATTTGAAGCTGCTGTGAATCGCTTCTCACTGAATATAAGAAAAAAGGATAGACGTCACATATTTTTTAGATTACGCGATGTACCAACAAAGCGTTTAACACCTGAATTTGAAGCTGCTGTGAATCGCTTCTCATTGAATATGGATGGAGAGGATAAAGGTGAGATAATTGATACATTAAATAAGGTGCCAGTAGAAAATTTTACTGCTCTTATGCAACATTTTACAGATTCAGTACTGCAAATTGTATTAAGTAGAGATACAGAAAAAGTTACTGAGTTGATAAAACGATTAGCGCCTATGCAACCTAATCAATACCAAGCAGAAATTGATAGGGCTATACGTTTACAAAAAGTTGCTAGTCGCTTCTTACAGGGTATAAACGAAGAAGACAGAGAGTATCAAAGTTCAGCTGTTGATATATTAAGGGACATTTCAGAAGTTGATTTACCGGAGTTTGAAGCAACTTTTAATCGCCTCTCAGAGGACATGAGTGGAGCAGATAAAATAGACGTGATTATAGCTTTAGATGGGACAAAACAAAAATTATCGGAATTTGAAGCCGCTGTGAATCGCCTCACACTGAACATGTCACCTCATAATAAATGTTGGATGATTAGTGGATTAAGCCAGGTATCAGAAGGCCATTTAATCTCCGATTTTGAAACAGCATTAAATCGCCTCTCCCTGAACATGGATGGAGCAGATAAATGTAACGTGATGTTCGAATTAAATAAGGTGCCGTCGCAAAATCTTATCACTCTTATGCAACATTTTACAGACCCAATATTGCAATTTGTATCGAATAATAATGCAGTCCATTGCTTGATAAAGCGATTAGCCCACCTACATCCTAATCAATACCAAGCAGAAATCACTCGATACCAAGCAGAGAAGGCGCTGGAATATCCAGCTACAAAAAGGCGTAGAATACTCTAACTAATTACAGAGAGAGTATGCAGTGCGTCTGAGTGGTAGTTGCAAAGTTTTTAAGCTATGAAATCCTTCATGAAAAAAGCTATAGGCATCTGAAGCGTTTTTTTTAATCTGTTTACTTGAAAATTGAGACTGAAAATTTCTAAATACGCGAAGTTCTTATACTTAATTTTTTTTATCAAAAAAGTTTTACAATTACTAAAATCTTCTTGTAGGATTATCATTAAGACACCTTTTGGAGATTTCTTTAGTTATGACATCAAAAATTCTTATAAGTCTATTGCTTGCTTCTATAAGCGACGGTTTTGCCGGCCTTTCGACTTTAGCGCAGCGTGCTGAAATGATAGAAAAAGCTTTTAAGAATTCGGAATCAGATGCTCTAAAGGAAATCAACGAAAAGCAGCAAAAAAAAGATGACAAGCTGCCTGAAATTGAAACAGATGATCAAAGTTATGTGGTTGTTTTGAAAAAGCAGTCAGATGGAGCTTACAAGCGCGAAGCGCACGCAAAGAAAGATAAAATTGGTCAAGCAGTTGAACCGGTTTTAGCTCCTGTCATGACGTCAGCAGAAGAAAAATTGGCGGGGGGTAATGGCCCGGTAGATTTTGATTTCCAAGCGGGGGATAAAAAATTATATGCGGTTATTGAAAGGCATGGAGATTGTTTAGTTTTTAACATTTGCCCAACGAAAGACGAAGTGGAAGGCTTTTTGAAAGCGCAAGGAAAAGCAGACACTGCCGTAAAGCCAACCCCAGCTCCAGAACCTAAAAAAGAAGAAAAAAAGGAAGAGACAAAACCAGCTGAAGCTAAAGAAGAGCCTAAAAAAGAAGAAACTAAGGTTGAGCATAAAGAAGAAAAGCCAGCAGCGAGTATAGTCAATGCTCTTGCTTCAGCGTCGATGTCTTCTTCTGCAGAAAAAACACCAGAAGCTCCTGCAGTAGGCAGCGATGCTAAAGAGACGCCAGCAGCTGAAGCTAAAGCACCTGAAAAAGCTATAGAAGCAGCAGTTCCAGAGAGTAGCACGATTGATACTAAAATACCAAAACCTATAGAAGCTCCAGCTGAAGGATCAGTAGCTGCAGCAGCCTAATAAAATTTGCTTGTCATCCCGAGCCTGCGAAAGCAGGCGCCAAGAGCCATCTCTACTAAGCAGCCCAGCTTGCGGATGGGGGCATCGACATCAAAATCGCATCGGTATTCCCTCCGGTTTTTAATCCAAAATGTGTGCCCCGATCATAAATTAAATTGAATTCTACATAGCGACTACGCTTATGCTGAAGCTTTTGCGTTTCCACATCTCCCCACGTCATTTCCATTCTTCGCCGGACAATTTTTGGATAAACCTTAAGAAAAGTTTCTCCCACACTTTTATTGAAAGCCTTATCCGCTTCAAAATCGCCTGTATTGACATAATCATAGAAAATGCCCCCAATACCGCGCATTTCTTTACGATGCTTCAAATAAAAATACTCATCGCACCATTGCTTAAATCGATCATAATACCCTGCATCATGGCTATCACAGCACTCTTTAAATGCTTGATGAAACGCTGCTGTATCTTCTTCAAGCGGCATGCTCGGCGTTAAATCTGCTCCTCCACCAAACCATGATTTTGTGGTGACAATGTGGCGCGTATTCATGTGTACAATAGGAACATAAGGATTCCGTGGATGAATCACCAGCGATATTCCACTTGCCCAAAAGCGCGGATCTTCTTCAGCACCGGGAATTTCTTTCGCAAATTCTTTAGAAAATTCGCCCCATACGCATGAAACATTCACGCCGGCCTTTTCAAACACACGACCGTTTTGCAAAACCCGCATTTGCCCGCCACCCGATTGGCTATAGTCCCAACTGCGTTTTTCAAACGTCTCGGGTTGCCATTGATCATACAGTGGTAGTGCTAACGATTCTTGTTCAATCGTTTCTAAAGCATGGCAAATTTGATTTTGTAAATCTGAATACCACGCGTGCAATTCATCAGCATAAAAGGGAGGGATGCTCACATCGAACCTGGCGTAAACTTTCTGCAAGCACCATAGCACCCGTAATAACTTGGTTCAAGCAGTTCAACCCTTCTAAATAGACGACGTCCCGTTGAAGAACGGTATTCAGTGGGTAATATCGCTATTGCAAAGCTGATTCCGCAACATTTTTTTTGGGGAGAGACGCAAACGCCGACGTATTAATTTACTTCATTCTTTTTGGCAGGCTTTTCTGCTTCTGATTTATCAGAATCTTCATCTTGCTGATCAGGATATTTGTCTTTGGTTACTTCATCGACAATTCCTTCAGCAACCATTTCAGCATTCTCTAACGCCATTTCTTGCCCAACTGCCGCCATGTCTGTTGAAAATCCCGCAGCGCATGCGCTCAATAAAAAGATCCCTAAAAATAATTTACACATAAAAGCTTTCTCTTAAATAAAATATTCTGTATCGTGCTGTTATCTAGTTTGGCGTAAACTTTCTGCAAGCACCATAGCACCGGCAATAGCCATATTCAAAGAGCGTCTGTCAGGCAACATGGGAATTCGTACGCGATGCGGAATTTCCGCAAACACTTCATCCGGTACGCCCGAACTTTCCTTACCCAACATCAAAATATCATCAGGTTTAAACTTCAAATCCCAAAAAATTGTATCGGCTTTAGTATCAATCAAAACAATACGCTTAGAATCATTCAATGTTTTGTATGCATCCCAACTCTCAATACGCTTAACATTAGCTAACTCTACGTAATCCATGCCCGCACGTTTCAAATGCTTATCGCTCCACACAAAACCCGTAGGTTCAATAATATCAATCGGCACACCTACACACGCGCCAAGCCTGATCAGCGTGCCGACGTTTTGTGGAATCTCAGGTTGATAAAGGGCTAAGCGCATGTGATTTAATTATTCTTCTATTCGTTCGCCTAAGCTAACAACATGTTTGCCAAAAGTGAAGAAGATTTTAGTGCTAGCTGAGAGTTCCTGCTTTATCACAATTATTGAAGGGATATTTTATAATGAATCAGATATAAGGCGTCCCGCTACTTGATAGCGGGACCCAGTTAACTACTAAACCTTAACCAGCTAACGACTGGAAAAATTTCTTAAGCTTTGCAAAGAATCCTGGTTTTTCTTCTGTCGCCGCAGATTGCACTCCTTCTGGCTGCCACGCATACGCCATCACGTTCGTGCCAATCTTTGGATGCACTTCTGGAAACGCCAGCTTATCCACCCAGTACGCAAACCTGTTTTTATTATCGTAAAACAACGGAATTTGGTAATACATGCACATAATATAACGATCTAGAGCGTGTACTCTCGGTGCAAGCTCTTCAGGTGTTTTTGCTTCGGTAACATTTAAAGCTAACTGCTCAGCAATAGGATCCTTCAAGCCGTTATAATTGCTGCTTCCAGAAACCTCTGCAGATTTTTGTGAAAAGTAAAGCATTTGCTCATTCCCAGCGCTTGTGCCGTTTGCCCAGGTGTGGATGATCATATCAAAATCTCTATCCGTTACACGGTTTTCATACTGAGCGTTATCCATCACACGCACGATTAGCTCAACACCAAGCTTGCGCAAACTTTCTTTGAATGCCAATACAATCTTTTCAAGCTTCAAATCTTTATACATAATTTCGATTTTGAGCTTTTCGCCAGCTTTGTTTACGCGCATACCATCCTTAATAATCCAACCTGCGCTATCTAATAATTTTCCTGCTTGATCTAGGTTTTCACGTTGATCTCCATCGCCTTTTGTGCGAGCAGGCATAAATCCTGTTTTAACCATTGGCTCATACAGCTCAGCGGGAACCTTGTCTTTAAATGCTTCAAGTATATTAAGTTCTTCACTTTCAGCAGCACCCTTATGCGCAAGGCTGGTGTTGGCAAACAAACTATCTACAGGACACATCGATCCTGAGAAAATCATCTTGTTTAACGTATCAAAATCAAATGCTAAAGCAAGAGCCTTACGAACCTGCCAATCAGCAAAAATAGGCTTTTTCAAATTGAGCAAGATCGTACGCACAGCCACAGGGCGCTCGTGCGATAAGTCTACTTTCTTTACGCGTCCTTCCTTAATTGCTGGAAAATCATATCCTGTTTCCCAGTTTGACGGATTCGTTTCAAAGAACACATCGAACTCACCCGCCGTAAATGCCTGGAATTGTGCCTGCGTTGTTTTGTAGTAATCAATACGAATTTTGTCAAAGTTGTTCATACCTTTTGTTAGATTCAGGTTTTCTGCCCAGTAATTTGGAACTTTCTCGTAAGTAATACTGTGACCTAAATCTACCTCGCCAATTTTGTAGGGACCTGAACAAGGACATTCCTGAAAATTAACAGATGCAAGTTCTTTTCCTTCTAGTGCATGCTTTGGCAAAGGACGCAATAAAGATAAATTAAACGGAAGCTCGGAATTATATCTTCCATCTTCTTCTTTCTTAAGCGTTAACCGTATTGTTAGCGTATCAATAATCTCAATTTTTTCGATTTTACTATAGTAGTGTTTATACGCAGGATTTCCTTGGTCACGCAGATATTCATACGTAAACTTTACATCTTCTGCAGTAATTGGGGTGCCATCATGAAATTTTGCGTGAGGGTTAAGATAATAAGTGATTTGCGAATTATCTGCGGCCACATCTACATACTCAGCAACTAGCCCATAAAGCGTAAATGGTTCTTCGCTATTGCGCATCATCAGAGGATCAAGGCATAACATCAAGCCAGCTTCAGCTTTTGTACCCTTAATTGCATGCGGGTTTGATGTATCAAACGTACCAATTGTTCCTAATCGTAACGTTCCACCTTTTGGTGCGTTGGGATTTACATAGGGAAAATAACTAAAGTCCTTTGAGTATAAAGGGGCACCAAATCGTGCCATTGCATGGTTTTTTTCTGCCGCTAAAGAAAAACAAAAAGCGGCAAGGGCAATGAAAGATAAACGTAACATAGGGATTTCTTGTTAAGACAATGCCCAAGTTATAGCCATTTGGCATAATAATGTCATTAGGCTATCGAAAGAAATTTTTTATTTTAGAAGGCGCTCCTCAACGAGATTTTTATGTTCTGCTTGCCTATTCGTTAATTTATTAAAATGTTTGTTGGTGGCAAGAACTTTATGAACACTCATTTTGGCAAATTCTGCATTCTACGTTTTCAGAAATTCCATTCTTTTATTGAAATTTTTTATTGAACCGGCTATTAAAATGTATCGTTTTTTATTAAGTAAATACATGAAAATTGGTGTTCCAAAAGAAATAAAGAATCACGAGTATCGCGTGGGTTTAACAACGCTATCTGTTAAAGAATTAGTTAATGCAGGTCACGAAGTATTCGTGGAAACAAATGCAGGTAATGGCATTGGCTTAACGGATGATGACTATAAAGCGGCTGGCGCAAAAATTCTTTCCAACGCTAAGGAAGTCTTTGATAAAGCCGATATGATTGTAAAGGTTAAAGAACCTCAACCTAGCGAATATGGACTTTTACGCGAAAACCAAATTTTGTTTACTTATCTCCATTTGGCTCCAGATCCAGAGCAAGCAAAAGGTCTTGTGAATTCTAAATGCGTAGCCATTGCTTATGAGACAGTGACTGATGAACGCGGTGGTTTACCACTTCTAGCGCCAATGAGCGAAGTTGCTGGCCGTATGTCGGTGCAAGTTGGTGCGTGGATGCTTGAAAAAAGCCAAGGCGGCAAAGGTATGCTTCTTGGAAGCGTTCCAGGTGTTGTGCCAGCAAAAGTTGTCGTGCTTGGTGGTGGTGTTGTTGGTGCAAACGCTGCACGTATGGCAACAGCGCTTGGTGCTGATGTTACCATCGTTGATCGTAACCTAAAGCGTCTCAACGAATTAGACTGGATGTTCATGGGTCGCTTAAAAACAGCATTCTCAACGCAGGCAACCGTTGAAAGTCTTGTCGCAAAAGCTGACCTTGTCATCGGTGCAGTTCTTGTAGTGGGTGCAGCAGCTCCACGTCTTGTAACACGTAGCATGTTAAAAACCATGACACCAGGCAGTGTTCTTGTTGACGTTGCAATTGACCAAGGTGGATGTTTTGAAACCAGCCGTGCCACAACGCACGCCGATCCATACTACGAAGTTGATGGTATTCTTCACTATTGCGTGGCAAACATGCCAGGTGCGGTTGCTCGTACATCAACATTTGCCTTAAACAACGCAACACTACCATTTACGATGGCTTTAGCAAATAAGGGCTACAAGCAATCTCTTCTAAGTGACAAGCACTTATTAAATGGTTTGAATGTGTTCAAGGGTCACGTTACCCATAAAGTTGTAGCGGAAAGCTTGAGTCTAAGCTACATCGCACCTGAGGAAGCTCTTTCGGGAGAAAAACTTGCTGCAGCTTAAGGCGGGCGACACACTTATTTTAGCGACGCACAATACGGGAAAGTTAGAAGAAATACAAACTCTACTTTCCCCGTATGGCTTACATATCAACTGTTCGGGAAATCTAAACATAAAGGAACCAGAAGAAACCGAAGATACTTTTGAAGGTAACGCTCTTTTAAAAGCCCGTTATACAGCTGAAAAGACAGGACATGTTTCCCTAGCTGATGATTCAGGTCTTGTCGTACCTGCACTTGGTGGCATGCCAGGTATTTATTCCGCCAGATGGGCAGGGCCAGATCGTAATTTTGCCGCTGCTCGTGAAAAAGTTCATGCTTTACTTGATGATAAACCTCGAGATGCATACTTTGTCTGCGTACTAGCGGTTGCTTGGCCTGATGGTTCCTCAAAAATTTTCAAAGCTGAAAGTCATGGCACGCTTATATGGCCTGCGCGCGGTGAAAATGGGTTTGGCTATGACTCCATGTTTATCCCCTTGAATGATACACGCACCTATGGCGAAATGACTAAGGTTGAAAAAGCGCAAACATCCCACCGCGTCAAAGCATTTAAGATGTTTGAGCAAGAACTATTAGGACGAATATGACCTCTCTCTCATCGAAAAACGACGTCTCGTTGAAGAACGGGAACGGGGCTCAGAGAAAAGTTTCATCATCTCTGATAAAGAGCATAGCCACACGTCCGTTGAGAAATTATAGACCCCCCGTTGAAAAACGGGGTCCAGTGAATAGCATCGATAGCATAACGATGAATTGTTATGTCACTGACACTTCTTTGTTCACCATTCCCGTTATCCTGAGTCTTCGAAGAAGGCGTGAGGATCCAGTCCAGTGAGTAGAACTATGAAAAAATTCCTCATCCTATTTTCTATCTGCTATGCCTGCCTGCAGCTTGGCTACACTCTTTTTGACATTTCCACGCGCAGTATTGATTCCGTTGCTCATCCAGATTTTGGTGCACCAGAAAAACTCTACCACGACGGCGTTTATTTAGTATCCTACGCAGATGGTCATGAAGTTTTTTTCCAAAACCAAAATGCCTTGGCGCAATCCGCCTTAAACCGCGGCATTGATTTTATTTTTAATTACCGTCGTTCACACATTGATAAAGCCTTTTACCAAAAGCATAAAGCCATTCTTGATCAAAAATCTGGAGCAGGGTTTTGGTTGTGGAAGCCCTATTTCATTTTAAAAGCGCTGGAAAATACGTCCGAAGGCAGCATCATCGTGTATGCGGATTCTGGCGCGATTTTTACGGGCTCCCTCGCACCGATTTTGAAATATTTGCATGACTACGACGCCGTATTTTACAGGTACACTGAAGAAATATACAGCATCTTAAATAAAACAATTGATCCCCAAGTAGCAGCCGAACTTCATGTCTCAATGCATCCTGATTTTTCAAAAATGCGAGAACTATGGGCTGGGCTAATGATATTTCGTAATTGTAAAGTCACGCGTGATTTTGTAAAAACTTGGTTAGATCTCTGCCTTAACCCCAATTATATAAAAGGCTATGGAAAAGGCATGCATCACCACGATCAAAGCCTGCTAAACGTAACCTTTTTAAAGCATCCCAACCGGATAATTGCGTTGCCTGAGAATGATTTCCAACCTATTATTAAATGGCAACATCGCCACCCACAAGAAGCACGCTATAGTCTCATGCCGTACCAGCAATCCTCCATGTCCTATATCGAGCACAAAGCCTGGCGCTTCCCGCCGCTTAAATGGTTACGTTTCGTATTATTCCGCCAATAAATACGCTTCTTATAGTTTTCCCGGCGTAGGTCGGGATCCAGCCAACTGCCATCGATATAAAAAACTTGCTTTTAAAAATTGAATCTCTATATAAAAAGCAAATAAGAAGCAAAATTTTTTGAAGGGTGCGACATGAAAAAATTAAAACACATCATTTTAATAGCAGCATCTCTATGGGCGAGCGCAGAAGCTATAGATGAGGCAGTAGTCATAACCCCAGACGAGGCAATGGCTCATAATTTTGGCCCCAATCACGAATATCGCTTTATGAATTTTCTTAATCTGGCAGTAGAGCAGTTTTCAAAGAGACCATCTTTAACGCACCCAGAAATGGCAGCGATGCACAATAAGGTAATGTCAATTTTGGACTGGAACCTTCGTCATCCTTTGATTGGTGCTAACGGCCCAGCATACAATCTAGACTTGGTGAAAATAACCTTAGATCATGAGATGTTCCAGCCTTTGCATCAAGGCGCTTTAACAGCTTTAACAAACCAATTAGTATTAGAGGGACTAGATAAAGATAATGTTGCTCATCATGAGTATCCACAAATGGATGCCCTTTATCTAGCAGCAGATCAGCTTTCAAAGCGATCACCCACGACGAACCCGGAAATGCAGCCGTTAATGAATAAGGTTGTTGCGATTTTGGATTATAGTCTTTGCAATCCTTCAACTACTTATGGAAATGGAAGACCAATATACAATGAGGATTTTTTAGAAATAATATTTTCCTATAATGTTTTTGAATCATTGCATCCAAAAGCTTTCACAGCTTTATCGAATTTATTAGTGCTGGAAAGCTTTGCCTGGAGTTTCCTGCATCAGGAGTATGAGCATAGAAAAGCTCTTAAGCTCGCGGTAATGCTATTACCATCAGCCCACCCAGAAATGCCACTTCTAAGTGCTGTTACGGAAATTTTAAAATGTAATATTAATAATCAAGTGGAAAACGATATGAATATTCGCCATGATCCTGTGTTACTAGAAATAACTCTAGCTCATGACATGTTTAGCGATTTGCATGAAAGTGCTCTAGCAGCCCTAACTAGCCAACTTACTCTTTCTAATTAAAAAAAATCAAAACCCAATGTCTTAATCAGGCATTGGGTTTTTCTTTTCAAACAAATCATTTTATAGTTTTCCCGGTATGCTTTTTATAGTCTTCCCGGCGTAGGCCGGGATCCAGCCAAATGCCATTAATACCATATATATTCTAAAAAAATCATCATATTGATTCTCTTTATTGATTTTTTTCTGTAATATACCTTCAATCAAAAAATAATATCTTATATGAAAAAAGTTGTCGTTTTATTAGGTGGTCCAGGTAAAGAACGTGAAGTTTCTCTAAACTCTGGCAAAGCAACGTTAAGTGCTCTGGAAGAGCTTGGGTTTAAACCTATAACAATCGATTTGCCAAGTAATCTTGATGAGCTCATTGCTCAGTTAAAAACCCATAAGCCTGATGTCGTCTTCAATTGCTTGCACGGTCCCGTTGGCGAAGACGGCACTGTCCAACAAATCTTGAACGATTTAAATATTCCCTACACACACTCTGGCGTTAAAGCTTCAGAACTGGCTATGGATAAATGGGACTCTTACCAACTATTTAAGCAACACAATATCCCAACTCCAGAAACGCATCGTATTAATCTTGCCGCTCAAACGACGTGCCCACTTGATTTTCCCTGCATTATTAAACCCATCAATGAAGGCTCAAGTGTTGGTATTCAATTGCTTACGTCAAATGAAGATTGGGATAACCTGAAAAAGAACTGGACCTATGGCAATGACTGTATTGTCCAAGAATACCTCAAAGCTCGTGAAATTCACGTAGCTGTTCTTGATGGCGTATCTCTAGGTACCATTGAAATTCGCCCCAATGAAAAATTTTCTATTTTTAGCTATCAAGCAAAGTATGTGCCAGGAGAAGCCTGCTTTACGTGCCCAGCGCCCATTGAAAAAGAATTTGAACAACTTGCCAAAGACACTGCCCTTAAAGCATACCAAGCATTGGGTTGCAGAGGTCTTTCACGAGTGGACATGATGTTTGATGGTCAAAAATTCTCTGTGCTTGAACTCAACACCCAACCAGGTTTCACCGCAACATCCCTCGCGCCGCAAATTGCTAAAAACCAAGGCATATCTTTTACTCAGCTTGTTGGAAAAATGGTGGAAAGTGCCCGATGCGATTAAACCAAGCTGTAAAAGAACAATTGTTGTCTGTGAAGCGCTTGTATAAAGAGCCACAAAAGCCGACAGTAAGGCGTAAAGTTAATAAAAAGAAAAACGCACGGACATTGCGCGTTTATGCGGATTATAGCAAGGCTTTTATTGGGGTTGCAGCCATCATTGCAGTGGCAATTTTATGGCTGTTAGGGTACCCCGAGCGCCTGTACACAGAAAGCCTCCATAAGCTTGATAAAGCTGTAACGTCACTGGGATTTAAAGTTGACGAAGTCATCGTGCAGGGCCGTAGCAACACGCATCACCAAGATCTAATGAAAATTCTGCAAATAAAGCGCGGGGATTCTATCTTCGCGATTGATCCTCAGCAGGTGCGATTTCGCCTAGAAAAGCTTGAATGGATCCGTCATGCAACGGTGATTCGTAGACTCCCTGACATTATTCAAATCAAAATTGAAGAACGTCAGCCTATTGCTATTTGGCAGCATCAGGGTCAGTTCAATCTTGTCGATATCGATGGTACGGCTATTATCACCAAAAATTATAAACATTATGGTGTTCTGCCTTTGGTAATAGGCGAGGGTGCCCCGCAAAAATCTCCAGAAATATTAAAAACATTGGCCAGCTATCCAATGGTGCAAAAAAACCTGCAAGCATTATCCAGAGTGCGTGAAAGAAGATGGAATCTTCACCTAGTAGGAGGAATTTTAGTGAAGCTTTCGGACAATGCAATAAACCAAGGGCTAAGTGTCTTAGAAAAACTTTTGTTAGAGCATAGGCTATCGGTAGGGCACGTCCTAGAAGTAGATCTGCGTTCTCCAGAGCGTTATTTCTTAAAAGTAACGCCGGAAACAATCAAAACAATTAACGCCAATCGCAAGGGCAAGCCCGCCTAGGCGTCATCCCCGTGGATGGCTAATAGAGACGTCCCGGCGAAAGCCGGGATCCAGTCAATTCAAACAAGGCGCTGTAATAAGCGCCATTGTTCAACAATCTTATCTTATTTTTGTCCGCGAGCTTTGTTCATAAGTCCTTGCGCATTTTGGCTTAGAGAACTCATACCACCTTTTGCGTAATTACTAAAAGATCCCATTCCTCTTTTAGCAGATTCCATAGCAGAGCCCATCATTGAAGAACTACCTGCGTTGTTCTGATGAGGAGTACTTGCTTTTGCTCTGCTTTTTCCCCCCATCATTCCTTTAAAAGAATTCATTGAAGGCATCGATGGCATTTTCGCGCTGCCCATTGCAGATTTTGCTTTATTCGCATACTGCGAGAATTGATCCATCGCATTGCCGCTTGTGCTTACAAGTGCTGCAAAAATTAGTGTCAATAAAACTTTTTTCATAAAAAATACCTAACTGTTTTTGTAGATATACTTTAACGAAAAAATATTAAAAATCTCTTAATGGTGGCCCTATGCAGCGTTTGCTAAAGGATGTTCTTCATTCAATAAAGGCCGTACATAGGGTGTATCCAGTAATCGTAATAGTGCCATCCACTCTAATTTCAAATGCTTACCACGCTTTGCGAGCGCTTGTGCGTAGGCTCTTTCACATACGTTTTTAGGTATAGTACAAATAGGCAGTCCTTGTGCAAGTGTTTTAACTTGAATTTCAGCAGCCTTTTCAAGCATATACATTAACATAAATGCTTCAGGAATACTTGCCCCTGCTGTTAAAGTGCCGTGATTTTTCATCAACATCACTTTTTTGTCCCCTAAATCATGAGCAATCGTGACCTTCTCATCCTCATCCAGGGCAATACCCTCATAATCGTGATAGGCAATTTCATCATAAAGATGTAAAGCATGCTGCGATAAAGGAAGTAGACCATCTTTTGTTGAGCTAACAGCGACACCATTTGCTGTATGTAAATGAAGCGTACAAAGTACATCTGGACGCACATCGTGTATGGTGCCATGTACGACGGCACTTGTAGGATTAGCTTCGTATTCCGTCTCGCTTATTACTTCCCCATTAAAATTAACTTTAATAAGGTTAGTTGGTGTGATTTCATGAAAGTGGAGTCCAAAAGGATTAATTAAAAAACAGCCTTCTTCTCCTGGAACTCTAGCGGTAAAATGCGTGTATATTAAATCTGTCCATCCAAACTTTCCCGCAAGATGATAAGCAGCTGTTAATTCAAGGCGTGTATTCCATTCAATTTCTGATATATTTTGGCGCATAACGTTAAGGTTTTTGTTCTCTATATCTTCACCTTAGAAAACAAAAGGTTAAGAATTTATTAAAATTTTATTTAAAAGTAAGGTAACCATTTTAAATAACATTTCTCTTATGTCTTAGCAATCTATTTGTTTTAATGCAGACATTTTGATATAGTCCAAAAATTATAATTATTAATAATTTCCAATATGCGCTTTTTAAACATGAAATATATTCTTGCAAGCTTACTCATCGTAGCAATAGTTTCTACTCCCCTTTCAGCACGTAAACGTACAAAAACAGAAACCACGGGCGACGTTCTGCAAATTACTATTCCCGTCGCAGCCTTAATCACCGCTTTCAGTAAAGATGATACCGAAGGAATGAAACAGCTTGCCTACAGCGTTGCTGCGTCCACTGCTGCTACCTGGGCTCTAAAATTTGCTGTTCATAAAAAAAGACCAAGAGGCGGCAAATACGCCTTTCCTTCGGCCCATACAAGTCTTGCCTTCACTGGTTCAACATTCCTTGGTATGAGATATGGTTACGCGTATGGTGTTCCATCTGCAGCAGCTGCTTCTTATGTTGGTTATTCTCGTGTCCAGGTGCGACGCCACGATTGGACAGATGTCATCGGTGGCGCACTTGTCGGTGGTATTTCAAGCTATATTTTTACAACGTCTTACCAGGACATGAAAAAATCAGAGAAAAAAAAGAAGTGTTAGATACGGATTTAAAGAAAAACTAATTCTTACGTTCTTTTAATTCTTTCTTTTGCCATCTCTACGAGGTCCGATAGGATCAAATGTGGGCATTTTATGCCTGTAGGACGCATGATGCCTCACTACTTGATAGCGTGACCTAGAGGATATTACTAAAATATCTTGCTTAATGCCCTGAAATAGGTGTAAATGACCTAATTGGGATAATATTGGATTCTCATGAGTATTTTTTCTTCCTTAAATAGGCAACAAAAAGAGGCAGTTGGGCTTCTGCAAGTTGGCACTTTCCTCGAGTATTTTGATCTTATGCTCTACGTCCATATGGCAGTGTTACTTAACGAACTCTTTTTTCCTAAGACAGATCCCCATACAGCTTCTTTATTAATGGCTTTTGCTTTCTGCTCCACCTATGTCTTGAGACCTTTTGGGGCATTACTTTTTGGTTATATTGGCGACCATATTGGCAGAAAACCTACTGTTATTCTTACTACCATGATGATGGCTTTAAGTTGTATTATCATGGCTACCTTGCCCACGTATTCTCAAATAGGAATAGCAGCAGCTTGGCTAGTAACTGGGTGTCGTATTGCTCAAGGCCTTTCTTCCATGGGAGAGATTATTGGTGCTGAAGTGTACACTACAGAAATTGTAAAGCCTCCGGCTCAATATCCTATGGTTTCTTGTGTTGCCGTTGCTTCACAATTTGGTGCAGCGTTTGCTTTAGGTGTTGCGTCCTTAGTTACTCATTTTGGTTTTAATTGGCGTAATGCGTTTTGGATAGGCGCTGCCATTGCTGTTGTAGGGTCTGTTGCTAGAACACGCCTCCGAGAAACACCTGAATTTCTTAAAAAAAGACAAAAAATACAAGAAATGGTCGAAATACAATCCAAAGGGAGTTCTAATAAGATAATAGGAGCGATTAAAACTCAAAAACTTATTAATCATGAGAAAATGGATAGAAAAACATTTTGGGCATATATTGCTGCTACGCCTGGGTGGCCGCTATCGTTTTATTTAACCTACATGTATTTTAATCAGACGTTAAAAGTAGACTACGGGTATACGTCAGAGGATGTTATTTTTCATAATTTCTTACTATCAATTGTTTCACTTATTGTTATTATTACCATTGCTATTCTTAGCTATAGAATTAACCCTTTAAAGATAGTGAATTTAAAAGGCAGAGCTAGTTTGGTTGTTATGTTATTACTTCCTCTATGCATCATGAATTCGAATAGCTATATCCATATTTTTTTATTACAAGCTGTTTTAATTGTTACAGCAATGTCATTAGTTCCCGGGTATTCGCTTTTCTTAAAATATATCCCCATCTTAAAACGCTTTACTACAGCTAGCTTCGTATATGCTTCAAGTAGGGCTCTTACGTATGTTATTACATCATTTAGTTTGGTATTCTTGACAGATTGCTTAGGCTACTATGGCTTATGGATTATCATGATTCCGGTGAATATAGGTTTTCTTTGGGGAGTTCGTCACTTCGAAAAATTAGAGGGGCAAGCATAATTTTAAGTTCGTTGTCTTGATGCTGCTTAGGCGGGCGTGGAAATTCAGTGAATATTATTTGTATAAGTCCTAACCCCTCATTTTCTGCTTGTTTTTTAAGCACTTTTGGCTTAGTTTAGTTTCATGCTTGCTTCAAAAATTACCGTTGGCCCTGTTTGCCTTGATATGAATGTCTTCCTAGCGCCCATGACCGGCGTTAGTGATCGAGCCTTCAGAAGTCTCGTCAAAAAAATGGGGGCAGGGCTTGTCATTTCTGAAATGATCGCAAGTCAAGCCATGATTCGCCTTACGCGTGCCAGTATGCGTATGATTCAATCGCACGGGGAAGAACCTATGGTTGTGCAGCTTGCCGGTTGCGAACCAGATGTCATGGCTGAAGCTGCCAAACTCAACGAAGATCTAGGTGCTAAAATCATTGATATCAACATGGGGTGTCCTGTTAAAAAAGTGGTCAATGGTCACGCAGGTTCAGCACTTATGCGCGACGAAGCCTTAGCTGCTAAAATTATTGAAGCAACCGTTAAGGCTGTAAAAGTGCCCGTCACTCTTAAAATGCGTACTGGATGGGACGATAAAAGCCGTAATGCGCCTAAGCTTGCAAAAATTGCTGAAGATTTAGGCGTGCAAATGATTACCGTGCATGGTCGCACACGCTGTCAGCTCTATAACGGTCGTTCTGATTGGAAATTTATCCGCTCCGTAAAAGAAGCCGTAAAAGTCCCTGTTATTGGAAACGGCGATGTGGTAACGGTCGAAGATGCTAAAAATCTTCTCGAGCAAAGTGGTGCCGATGGTGTCATGATTGGCCGTGGTGCGTATGGCCGCCCATGGTTTATACAGCAAGCGTATGATTACATATCTGGCAAAACCGTATGCAGCGATCCTTCTATTGAAGAACAACTCGCCATTGTCTTGGAGCATTTTGAAGATATTTTACAACTTTATGGCGTAGAGGGTGGAGTTAAGATTGCTCGCAAGCATTTAGGGTGGTACAGTAAGGGACTTAAAGACTCTGCCGATTATCGAGTGCACGTCAATCAAACGGAATGCCCGGTAAAAATGCGCAGCCTTGTTCAAGATTTTTATAAACAACAAATAGAAACCGTGTAAATTATGACTGGAATTGCAACAATTATTGAGCAGATGGTGAAAGAATATTTTGTAACGCAAGGGGATCACATCACGGATTCAAGTCTATACAATATAGTTTTGCACGAAGTTGAGCGTCCTTTATTAAAGCAAACACTACATGCCGTAAAAGGCAACAAAGCCAAAGCTGCACGTGTTTTGGGAATCAATCGCAATACATTGCATAAAAAACTTAGTGAATATGGCCTGTAATGCTGCGTATTTGCGCAGGTCAGTTTAAAGGCAAATCTCTACAGCTACCGCCATCAGATATTTCCAGGCCTTCTTCCAACAAATTACGTCAGGCTATTTTCAACATCTTAAATAATCTTATTTCTTTTGAAAATCTTGTCGTGCTCGATGGCTTTGCAGGATCAGGCGCATTAGGGCTTGAAGCTTTATCACGTGGCGCTTCTAAAGTTATTTTTTGTGAAAAAAATCCCAAAGCTCAGCGCATACTAAAGCAAAATATTTTAAGCTTAAAAACGCTCACCGAAAGGCAGGTAGAACTTGTTGCTGATCTCTTTAATCTAAACGTTTCACAACGCTTTAATCTAATTTTTCTTGACCCTCCCTATGACCAAGATTTGGAAGAAGAAGCTCTCCGATATCTGCTTGATAAAGATCTTGTAGCATCCGATGCTATTATTGTGATTGAACAACGTAAAGGAGCAAAAGCCATTGAAATCAATGGTTGTACAGCTCAACCTCCACGTATGTATGGCAATTGCCAAATTACACTCTTAAATCATTATCAAAAAATCTAAGCTATATAGTGTTCTAACTTTTTTAGGCGAGCTGCTCGGTCCCCAGTAATTTCTATTACCTCCGGACGATTATACCCAGGAAATATATCGCAGATTTCATCCCTATATAGTTTTTTAAACCATGCATCAACAGCTTTTCGATAAGGCAAATTTTCTTCAGCATATTCAATAGGATTTTCTCTACTAATTGGCAAAAACACAATAAGATCTAAAGTGTCCAGGGCTTCTTTTATATCAGAAAGTCTTTCAAGCACTTCACTGTCATGAATAGTAAGCTGTTCTCGACTCAGTTCTTGCAGGATATAGGCCAAAAAATCAACAGGACATCGATCAAAAATAATATTTTTCTCATGAGCACATGTATGTAATTCGTCAATGCTATAATCTAATTGTTCTAGAAAGCTATCCAGATTAGCTTTTGGTGCCCAATCTCCGGACTTCTCATCTTGTAATTTGTAGTAGGGCTCAATTTCGTATTTATAATCAGGGTACTTCTTAATAAAATCTTCAATAAGAGTCGATTTACCTATAAGATGTGTACCAGAAACAGCAATGCGCATAAGCTCTCCTTGCATGTTAAATTGGAGGTCAACCTAAGTAAAAGTAAGCCCCGTTAACTCACCATTGTCAGGCTGCTCTTCTCCGCTCTAGGAGTGAGATCTAGTTCCATTTTTGGGACTTCAGGCTGAATTTTATTCAACGACCATTGATGCGTCGTCTTATCAAATTTAAATTCTTCAGCGGCACCGTCTTGCTCAAATACATTAATTTCTTCAAGGAGTCGCCCCTGATTGAAGATAACCTTCTCATCATAGCCAATTTTAATGCCGTAATTGCGGAAAGCAATGGTGAATCGCCCGTTTTCCAACAGAGAAGGGATCGCCTTTGCTACGTCATCAAGTGTACATATGTCGTATTTGCCAAGTTTTTCTACGCAAATAAGTGCTTGATTTGATCCTGGGAACATTGGTAACTTTTCAATAAAACTGCTGCCCAATCGCGCATTGGTAATTAGCACGCGATTCTTACCTTTTAAGCCAGACCTGCGCACCATCACATCATCTGCTTCAAAAAACGTTGCGCCTCCAAAAACAATCATGCGACTTACTTGGCGTTCATTCATGTTATAAGGCGTAAGCGTTAACTTTAATTTTTCACCGTAGCGAACAACAAGCAATTCAACTTTTTTGCCTGCTTCTCCAAGCTCGTTAACAATTTTATCCATTTTATAAAGATTTGGGCCAATTTCTTTCCCATCAATTTCCAAAATACAGTCACCTACTTCCAGCACACCCTCAGCTGGGGTGTCCGGCAAAATACTATGTACTTTTAGAACGCGACGGAATGAGTCTGGATATTTTTTTGCGTAATCATTCGCCAGTTCTTCTGAAAAACTATAGTATTTAATCAAATCATCCAGAGCAGCATAATGAAGAATAGCGCCCAGCCCAAATTTCTTAGGTTCTTTTCCAGCTTTTAGTACTTTTAAAATATCGATGCCATAAGTAATGGGAAGGGCAAAGGCACTAGTTGAAAGATTTGATGCAAAAATAATACCGATCACTTTTTCAGAAGTAACGTCATACACCAGCGAACCGCTTCCACCACCTTGCATGTTAAGGCTAATTCGCATCGCATGCTGCGGTAAATGACCTTCTATTTCATTTGTGTTAGCTACAACACCTGTTTGTGTTGAAAAATGGCGGTTCTCATTTTTCCCAATAATCAGCACATTAGTGCCTATGTGCACGGGACTATCTGATAAAGGCATATCATTTTTTAATTCAATGTTTTGTAAATCGCCTTGGAAAACAGCAATATCCGCTGCAGGATCACTGTAAATCAACTTTAAAATAATCTCTTTACCAGTTGAAAGTGTTGCCACATATTCCGGAACAACTTTATTTCCGGCTGCCACATGTGCGTTTGAAAAGATATATCCATTCTTAATATCAACAATGAAACCAGTCCCAGCTATTGGTGATACATCACCGTAGGCCGCCACCACGCTACGTGATTTTATACTAACCACGTAAGGTTGCAATTTGGCTAAAAGCTTTGGATTCGTGCTGCAAAATAATGAGCTTAAAAAAATAAAGCTGACAAAAATAACTTTCGTCAGCTTAAAAAGAATTGAAGGTAATTGCATTACTATTTTATTTTTGCTTCACGAAAAACAACATGCTTGCGCACTACCGGATCATATTTTTTGAATTCTAACTTTTCAGGTTTTTTACGTGGATTTTTTTTCGTCACATAAAAGAAACGAGTATCAGCTGAGCTAAGAAGCTTAATGCTTAAAGTTGCGCTTTTCTTTGCCATAATTCTTTTTTCACTTTCTCTTTAAGTGTTATGATTAGCAAATTGTTGCTGCTTATGCAAGCAGGAAATAGCTTAAAACGATCAAAAATGAACAAAAAAGAACTGCGAACATTTTTCAAAAATTATTCCGTGAATGCTGCTCAAAAAATCAAAGAAGAGGAGCACTTGCTCCAATTGCTTTGGGAGCTAATCCAAGTTCACAATCCAACTTGTGTAGGATTGTATGCTGCCATCGATCAAGAAATCGATCTAACTAGCATTTTTAATCAATGCCTAAAACAAAACATCAAAGTGGCTTATCCCCGTATTGCTTATAATCAGCTTATTTTTCATGAAATTGTTTCACAAAATATGCTGATTCCAGGCTCTTTTGGTATCCTCGAACCACCAGAAACTGCACCAATTATCGAACCTGATTTTATTGTGGTGCCAGGTTTTGCCTTTACTAAAGAAGGCAAACGCCTAGGCCGTGGTAAAGGGTCTTACGATAAATACCTCAGCACTCATCATCCCTACACGGCAAGTTTAGCTTTTTCGTGGCAACTTCTCGCTGATCTCCCCACAGAACCGCACGACATTCCCATCAAAAAAATCTTTTTTTATGAATGCTGAAATAGACACCTCGTTGGAAAACGGGGTCCAGCGAATGCTATCAATATCACTTCTACCATTTTTACAAAATCTTAACTCCTTTTCGAAATACTTGAGTGGGAATGAGAATCCCTAAACTCAATTTTCGTAGAGGGGAAATCACATGCATAGCATTTTTTTTCTTTTTATCATCATAATTAGCGCGTTAACGGCAGCAATAGAAGATGATGATGTATTAATACTAAAATCGATAGATGGAAGACAATGTTCAGTTAAACATCTTACCGAAATAGCTTCGGGCATGCCTCCCATTTCATTACACGCAAAAGTGCACTTACGATACAATGCTGACGCAGGTGGTGAATGTATTGAAAAAAATATTCCGGTCGAGTGGATATTTTCTTCTCTGGGAAATTCAGTATTGATTTCTCATCCTAATGAAACCTGGAATTGTGACCAAATTCTTATTTATCCTGAGCTGCCGGAATCAATGTATTTAAAACTAGGAATGCAAACAGGGGAGATATTGTTTTTTGAAATAAATCTTTGCGATGAATTTAAGGAAGTATCATTAGAAGAAGCGAGATATATTGATTATTTAGTATTCAAGGCTGAAAGAGGCATTACGATGGTACGTCAATTGGGGGAATCAATTACTCGCAAGAAAATCTTAATGCTGCATGTTTTAAACAACCAGACAGGGCAGCTGAATGAAGCCTTTCAGATTACTAAAATGTAAACGTTTTCTTTTTTAATATTGATGATGAATATTAACGATTTATTATGTTTTTAATATTTATAATTTAATATTTGCTTTAAAAAATAAATTATAATGAGAATTTTATTGTGCGTTCTTAGTATGCTGTATATCAAAAGCACTCAAATGACTGCAGCAACTTCAGCAGAACAATTCCTTGCAAAGGTACAAGCTAAGCAAAAGAAAGAAAAATTATCTGGCCCAGGAATTCCAGACAGACCTCGCCCAAAGACTGCTCAATTTACGCCTTCTCCCCACAGCGCCTTTTATAAGGGGAATCTTCCACAGATTAATACAGCTTCATGCCCTTCATCAGAATATTCGGTAGGAACCGATTCTACGTCTTCCATGTCTTCATTTTCTGATCAAAGTGTCTCACCCATTATTCCTTCTCCACCAGCAGTGGCACCAAGCAACAGATCTTTGCAATCATCTAAATTTTTAAGAGACAGGCGCCTTGCGCAGCAGTACTCAACATTATCATTAACGCCAGAAGATCAGCATAAAATTGCGCAAGCGTATTCATACATAGCAGCAATTAGAGATTCTGAAATTCAACATCAAGCAAGAATTAAAGTGGGTGAAGCCATAACGCCTGAGGATAAAGAACAACTAGCGATAGCCTGGAAAGAATATATATCCAAAATCGAAGATGATGCAGGCCGTGCTGCAGCTGCAAGAAATGTACAAACCACGCCAACAGAATTTAAACAATGTGTTGCAGAAGCTTGGCTTGAACACCTTATAAAAATTCCAGCAGGACCAATTCGTAATAAAGCTATTGAAGAAGTGAGAGATGCGGGACACAGCTATTATGCAAATAATCAACAGCCAACAGCAGAAGACATAGAAAGTGCAGCAAAAGATAAAAAAATAACAGCTAAAGTATGGCAAGAATATCTTGCGCCAATAGAAAATGAGTATTTGCAATCAAGAATGGCGTCCATGATAAGAAGAGTAAGTGGTGTAAGCAAGGAATTACTTATAAAAGGGCTAAGACCCGCAGAAAAAAAATTGATTATAGATGCTGCTCCTGCAATGCAAGAACCGAAAACAAACTCTTTATGGAAGACTCTCTCTGCAATTAAAGACATGGGTTTAAAAAATGAAGCCTACCAATATATAAGTCAGGAAATACAAGGTGCTGAAGCACAACTGCAAATGGCAAGAATATGGGTGAATTACCTTGCAAATATTAAAGATGAAACAGCTAGAAAAGCTGCGATTGAAGAGGTGAAAAGCGCAGACCCAATACGATGGGAAGATGTAGCCTCTGGGCATCATTTACAATACACACTAAACAAAGTAGCGCTAAGTAATCAGGAATATTAGATTATCGGAAACACTTTAGTATTAACAACATCGTTATCTCCCAACAAGGCATGCCTTTGTGTAGGATCCAGTGAGTAAATTCGATACTACTACGAACCAAATTCAACAAGACGAGTGAATTGATTTTTGAGAGTTTCGAAAGGAGAGACAGGCTCTAAAAGTAAAGATGCGTGAAGTAGCTATTGAGATTATTGGTAGAAATTTATGGTAAATATTCAAAAGAAATAAAGCCCAAGAAAACCTTGGGCTTTAAGTTTTTATGCGCTTTGCACGCAACGATTTATTCTTTTGTGGTATGATCTTTTACGAGCATCTTCTCCACGCGCGTTTGCAGGTAGACAACCATATGCTTCCATAACTTCTGCGCGGTTATCCATTTGAGGTTTTCCGTTTTTCCAGTGGTTTTCAGGAATTGCTGCTACTGCGGCGTGAGCTTCTTGAAATATTTGTTCAGCAGATTTAGCAGGTTTTTTACCAGGTGCATATGCAGTACCAGCAGTAAGAATAAGACCAGCTAGCAATAAAGATAAAGTACGTTTCATTGTTGTCTCCAAAAATTTAAGGATTAAAGTTTACCTATAAATTTTAAAATAAATTCCTTAACAAAAGGTTAATAAATCGATTAGAGTCTTGATGAGCTAAATGTGACGAGCAGCAAACACGCTCTAGAAAAAACTCAAGTTTCCCTGCTATAGTTTCAAAAAAAATACCTATATGGCATGATGAAGAGTTTATTTTTACAAGACCTACAATCCAGAGATTTACTTTTTCAAGCAACCGATCTTGACGCCTTAGATGAACTACTTTGCAGTAAGCAGCCAATTGTTGCTTACATTGGTTTTGATCCAACCGCCACCAGCCTACATGTTGGTAATCTTAGCCAAATCATGACCCTACGTCTGTTGCAGCGCCATGGCCACAAACCCATCATTTTGATAGGCGGTGCTACCGCTCAGGTAGGTGATCCCACCGGTAAAGACGAAGTGCGTCAACAAAACACCGACGAAACAATTGCCAAAAACATCGCTGGCATTAAAAATAGCTTCGCAAAATTTTTGAAATTTGGTGATGGCCCGACGGACGCTACGTTGGTCAACAATGCCGATTGGCTGATGAATATTTCGTATATGAATTTCCTAAAAGAATATGGCCGTCATTTTTCCATCAATCGCATGCTCACCTTCGACAGCGTCAAATCTCGTCTTGATCGCGAGCAACCGCTTACGTTCCTTGAATTCAACTACATGATCTTGCAAGCCTACGATTTCATGGAACTCTTCAAAAAGCACGCTTGTGTCCTACAAATGGGTGGCTCAGACCAATGGGGTAACATCGTCAATGGCGTTGAACTAACCCGCCGAGTTCTTGGTAAGCCGGTATTCGGCCTTACAACGCCGCTTATTACCACTTCAAGCGGTGCGAAAATGGGTAAAACTGCTCAAGGTGCTGTTTGGTTAAACGATGACATGCTTAGCCCCTTTGATTACTGGCAATTCTGGCGCAATACCGATGATGCCGATGTACTGCGCTACATGAAAATTTTTACCGATTTCTCAAACGAGGATCTTGCGCGGTACGCAAC
>JACCDO010696588.1_pt1 | contig 100193 bp, 132 predicted proteins | sample 7446101 | NCBI WGS metagenome assembly JACCDO01 (sample SAMN15323440, study PRJNA562643) | freshwater metagenome | isolation source: river surface water | place: USA:Blue River Watershed | collected 2017-08-16
ACGGCAGCTGTGTCAACGCCTGCAGATTCTATGGGTCATTCTCTTCTTCTACTTTGGGGTCCTGAGTCTCAAGGGGATATCGTCAGGTGGTTCCAACTTGGGGGACTCTGGCCTTTTGTGGCGCTCCACGGAGCCTTTGCTCTCATAGGTTTTATGCTTCGTCAGTTTGAAATCGCACGTTTAGTAGGAATCCGTCCGTATAATGCTATCGCGTTCTCTGGGCCTATTGCTGTTTTTGTCAGTGTGTTTCTCATGTATCCACTCGGACAATCATCTTGGTTCTTTGCGCCGTCGTTTGGCGTTGCTGCGATTTTTAGGTTCCTTCTGTTCCTTCAGGGTTTCCACAACTGGACTCTCAACCCCTTCCATATGATGGGAGTTGCTGGTATACTGGGAGGAGCACTGCTCTGTGCCATTCATGGAGCAACTGTAGAAAACACTCTATTTGAAGATAGTGAACAAGCAAATACATTCAAAGCATTTGAACCTACACAGGAGGAAGAAACCTATTCAATGGTTACTGCTAACAGATTTTGGTCTCAGATTTTTGGTATTGCTTTTTCAAATAAGCGTTGGCTTCATTTCTTTATGTTGTTCGTACCTGTTATGGGTCTGTGGACTTCCAGCATCGGTATCATTGGTCTTGCACTTAATCTTCGTGCTTATGATTTCGTGTCCCAAGAAATCCGTGCTGCTGAAGACCCTGAGTTTGAAACCTTCTACACAAAAAATATCCTCTTGAATGAAGGTCTTCGTGCTTGGATGGCACCAGTAGATCAACCTCATGAACAATTTGTGTTTCCAGAGGAAGTTCTTCCTAGGGGCAACGCACTTTAAAATAAATAAAGGAGTTCCATAAGAACTCTTTTTTTATGGCTTTTCTTCTAATGCTTTTACTCTTTGAACTCTTTGGTATTATCATGTTTATATTGTCTATCATATAAGACTTATAATATCTTCAATTCATAACAAAATCTGACACCTTAGCAAGAACTCCATATAATTACTTATGAGTTCTTGCTTTTTTATGAAGATCTTTTTAGATACCGCAGATGTTTCAATGATTAGTCCAGCATATGAGACTGGACTATTGGATGGAGTTACTACAAATCCCACTTTAATTCTTAAAAGTGGTAGACAACTTTTAGAAGTTATTCAAGAGATTTCAACAGACTTTAAAAACCTAGAAAGTATTTCTGCAGAAGTTGTTGCTGATACTACTGAAGAAATGCTTTTACAAGCACAACAATATTATTCAATTTCACCTGCTATTACAATCAAAGTTCCTTGTACTGTAGAAGGACTTAAGGTTTGTAAGACACTTTCCGATAAAGGAATTAAAACTAATGTAACTCTTGTGTTCTCAGTGGCACAAGCAATTCTTGCATCAAAGGCGGGAGCAACATTTATCTCTCCATTTGTTGGTCGTTGGATGGATAACTCAATTGATGGTATTGAGATCGTCAAAAACATTCGCAAAGTATTTGATTACTCTGGAACATCTACACAAATTCTTGCAGCATCTCTTCGTGATGTAAGACAGGTTGAACAATCTGCTCTTTGTGGTGCCGATGTTGTTACAATTCCTCCAGTTGTATTCTGGGCAATGTATAAAAACATTATGACTAATAAAGGTCTAGAAATATTTCAGAATGATTGGGAAGAAGTTCTTAAATATGATGAAAAATGAAATCTGAACATCAGTGTTGGCATTTTGTTATGTCATCATTTTCAAGATTGTATGGTGTTAATCGAGTTATAAGTGAACAAAAGTTTCATGAAATTGCTCTGCAATGGTGTGATGATCATAATTATGTTTGCGATATTCATTTGGATAGTTTGACCAAAGTGGATACATATTTCAGAAAAGTTTATGAGGATTGGGAAAAATGAAAGTTGGATTGATTGGACTAGGGAGAATGGGCGAAGGTATGTCTCGTCGTATGATGAAGGCAGGAATAGAAGTCTGGGGTTATCGTAGGAATTATGAAAAAGCACAAGAAGCATACGAAAACGGATATGTTAACGGTGTTACAACTTCTATACAAAGCCTTGCTCAAGTAGTAAAACATACTCAGAGTGGAGTATCAGACAAATATGGACCAGGCATTTTTATGATGGTTGTTCCAGCAGAAACAGTGGAGGAAACAATCAATGAGTTACTACGATATTGTGACGAAGGAGATATTATTATTGATCATGGCAATAGCAATTTTAAGGACAGTCGGAAAAGAGCAGAACGCTTGGCAAAACTTGGTATCCAATATATTGATTGTGGCACTAGCGGTGGTGTTTATGGTTTGGATCGTGGATACTGTCTTATGGTTGGAGGTGGAGATACTGCAGTCGCCACTTGTGCAAAGATATTCTCCGCCCTCTCCCCAGATATTCACTCCTGCAATAGAACGGATCCAACATCTGATGTGACTTCTGCTGAATATGGATGGTTGCATTGTGGTGGTCCAGGTGCAGGACACTTTGTAAAGATGGTGCATAATGGTATCGAATATGGTATTATGCAGGCATATGCTGAAGGTTTCAACATCATCAAGAACGCAAACGCAGGTGCTCAGTATGTCAGAGAAGGAGACGCAGAGGTTGCCCCAATGGCGGATCCAGAATCCTATTGCTATGATATTGATGTTGCTGAGGTTGCTGAGCTATGGCGTCGCGGTAGTGTGGTTGGGTCTTGGTTACTTGACCTTACTGCTGATGTGCTACGCAGGGATGGTGAGCTTAAACAGTTCTCTGGAGGTGTATCCGACAGCGGTGAGGGTCGTTGGACTGTTTCTGCCGCTGTGGATCTGGGGGTTCCCGCTCCTGTCATTACTACTGCACTATTTGAAAGATTTAACTCACGCAATTTCGGATCGTTCGGAGCAAAAATCTTGAACGGAATGCGCTATATGTTTGGAGGACACCACGTTAGATGATTAGTTCAGAAACACCTTATAAACTTGCAGAAGTTATTAGAGATACTTGGCCTGGTCTTTACAGAACATTAAAAAAGACCTACAATGAACAAAAGACTTCCAAAAATGAAAAAGTATAATGAAAAATATTTTTCAGTAATCGAAACCAAAACAGGTAGAAAGATTGCTGATTGTGGTGAAGAAGAAGATGCTTTAATGATGGTTTCTTTTGATCCTCAAAATAGAACCATCACAAAAAATAAATTTCTTATGGGTCCTGTAGTGGATGTGGAAATTCCTAAAGCACTTCCAACTAACGAAGTTGTTGTGGTACATGATGTTCCTTCAGAAAAGTTTGATGAGTATTTTGACAATCTACTACCTGCTAATCAAACAAAGCTTCCACAAGGTCAAGGAGAACCTGTGAGGGTATGAACCATCGAAAACATAAACAAGTAGAGAATCTCAAAAAGAAAAGGATGTACACACCTGATGGATACATTGGAGATCCCCCGGATGCAAAGTGTCCTTATTGTGGCCAAAAAGAAAAATCTTGTTCTTATGTAAATAGTCTAAGTCGTTCATGGGCAAGAGCGGCTTGCAAAAAGAAAAATGAATCATAAAACTACAATTCAAGAACAACTCAATTATATTGGCATTACATTTAAAGAAGTTCTAAATATTTTAGGTATGAATTTAAAAGATGCCACTTTACTCCACTTCAGACGAACTTCTATACAACTTAGAGGCAATAACAAGTTCAGAAGCAAGACGAAAATGGAGAGAGTCAATTAAAGAAGAATGGAATTATCAATGTGCCTATTGTGGGTCAGAAGACAATTTAACATTAGATCACATAACTCCAAGATCTAGAGGGGGAAGTGATAGAATTACAAATGTGTTGTGTGCTTGCAAAGAATGTAATAGATCAAAAGGACACACAACTTGGTATGATTGGTATATGCAACAATCATTCTTTACAACAGAAAGATTGTCTGATATTATAGAATGGCAGAAACAAAAAGTTGAAAATCGATATTACACATATCGTCCAACTAAATACACAATAAATTTTTAAGAGTCGGTATTACTATGAGATTTACAGTTTATTCTAAAGATGGATGCCCTTATTGCAGTAAAATAGAACAGGTTCTGCAACTAAGTAATCTAGAACATAAAATTTACAAATTAGATGTGGATTTTACTAGAAATGAATTTTATGCAGAGTTTGGAAATGGATCCACATTTCCTCAAGTAATTTTAAATGATCAAGAACATCTTGGTGGATGTTCTGATACAGTTAAGTACCTTCAGGAAAATAATATTATCTAAATGGAAACATCCTTTCATGAAGTTTATTATGATGTAGAAAAAGCAATTGATTATGCTTTCAAAGGAAAATTTGTATTGAATTTTTATGACTATTTGAAAATTCGAGGAACAAAAAAATATGAAGTGGAAGGTTTTATTGCAAGTTTTACTGCAAAAGAAATTATTAATCTTATAAGCGATTTGGATGATTACCTCGAAGGTGGTTCTGATGAAGTTCATAAACAACTTCGTGAAGGTTACGGATACATTTCAAAACCACATGCAAGAAAAATAAGAGATTATTTGAATGGCATTTTGGATGATGCATGGAGGTATAGTAATGACAAAAGACCAGGGAGAAAAAAGAAAACTAAATAATTCTCAGAATCTCCAAATTAATCGGGGATTTGAATTGATGCTAAGACATAGTATTAGGAGGGAAAAATCATCAGAACCAAAAACATTTCAAATTCGTTTTGGTAAGATGTTATCTCTCCTAAAAAGAGAGATACATTTTCAAATTGATTTTTTCTTTGATATGAAAAAAAAGTAACTCTCGGGAGAAAAACGATGGAACTATCAGTTGTCTTAACATTCACAACTCTTTTTTGTGTAATGTTTTTATTCATAGGACTCATCGGAGGATGGATATTTAAACAATATCAAGTAGAAAGAATATATGGTATTCGTAACATTCATCCAGAATTTTTTGATAATAACGGAAACATAGTTCCTGATGAAGTTTTAGCAGTTCGTTTTGAGGAAGGATTTTTTGATGATGAAGAAGAAGAAATTGATGAGGATTGATAAATAGACCAAATCATACTATAATTAACTGAATTGTAATTAAAAATTATGCCTGTAACAAAAACTGAAAAACCAATTCCAAAACTTCAAGCAAATCCATTTCAATATGAAATTTTGGAATTGGTATCAAAACAAAGAACTAATGCAAAGAAGGTAGAAGTTTTAAAAGAATATAGAAACGATGCTCTCGTTTCTCTTTTAATTTGGAATTTTGATGAAAGTGTAATTAGTATTCTACCCGAGGGGTCAGTACCTTATGCTGATCCTAGTGAGCAGTCTTCGGTAGGAGGTAATCTTACTGAACTAATTAACAGTAAAGCAAAAAATACTAATTTAAACAACGGTGCTTATGCCGGAACTGATGAGGTAATGAATAAGCAACGCACATCTCTTCGTAACGAATATAAGAATTTTTATATTTTTATAAAAAACGGATCTAACACAATATCCCAAATTCGAAAAGAAACCATATTCATCAATATGCTTCAGGGACTTCATCCACTCGAAGCTGAGTTGGTTTGTTTAGTGAAAGACAAAAAACTTGCCGATAAATATAAAGTATCTTGGGAGAATGTTAAAGAAGCATATCCTGATATTCGTTGGGGAGGTCGTTCATGACCAAAGTTGCGGAGAAAGAAATGACACAATGGACACCAGAAGAAAGAAAAGAAATACCTTCTCAATACGGTTGTGAACTTTTATTTGAACGAACAACTCTGCAACAGATTAAAGATCCTTCTCTACCTAATGATGCATATATTGTAATTTATTGTGTAGATGGTGAAACATTTATGGATTTGTGTAGAGGATCGAGGGTTAAAATATTTGATATGTATTATGATAGATTTGGTCCAGGTTCTGTACAAAAAATTAATTTTGGATATGGAAGAACTAATCCAAAATTGTGGGGATACAAATCATCGGAAAGGAAAAAAAAGAAATGAGTAAAGGTTTTAATAATAAACTAAAAGTAGAAATTAACTCTGAAGAGATTGATAAAATACTTAAAGATTATAAAAAAATTAAAAAATATATGAAGTCTCCTCTGTTTGCAGTTAAGACTATGGATGGAACTGAGAATTATGTGAGTAAATTAATTAAAGAAGCAGAGGAGAATCCTATAGACTAATGGGTAAGCATTATCTTTTAAACCTGTACGGTTGCTCGTTTGTCCTTTTGGACGACGAGCGTTGTCTTATAGACTTATTAGAAAACGCAGCAGTTGCAAGCGGTGCAACAGTAGTTCAAACTATTTCAAAGAAGTTTGATCCTCAGGGAGTCACTGTTTTATGCTTGTTATCTGAAAGTCATATTAGTATTCATACTTGGCCTGAGGAAGGTAAAGCAGCAGTAGATGTTTATACCTGCGGAGATTGCAATCCAAAGATTGGATGTGATATAATCATTCAGCAATTATACGCTCAGGAACATACTCTGAGTTATATTGAACGGTAACAAATAATACAAAAGTTTCCGGTAAATAATAATATCGTTCATCCCTATGGGACGGAAGTAAGCCGACGCGGAACGGATCGTTCATTCGCTATTCGCAAATAGCGAACGCAAACGCCGACTGAAGGAACGCTCTTTAACCTAAAAAACTAAGGAGAAAACCTAATGTCTAAAGTCGTATACAGAGGCGTAGAGTATGATACTCAAAAGCGTCTTGAGTATCAACAACAGATGATGCAACAACCTCAACAATACAACGAAACCTATCGTGGTGTTAAGTTTGTAAAGGAGGGGCACAAATGAATACTTACTTCGTTCGTTATCTTAAGAGAAAAGCAAAGAAGGAAAAACTTCTTAAAGATGCACAACTGAATATGGCAAAGCAACCACAAGTTGCTTGATAGATGGGAGGATTGACATCCTCCCTTTTTTTATGTACAATGATAAGAGATATTATTATTCTATGGATCAAGAAAGATTAAGAATGATCGTACATAATCTTGAACTTCTTGTAAATTCTCTTAAAGAAGAAATTAAAGAACCTTCTGATTATCAAACTAATGAAATGACTCCATACATAAATGAAGAAGATATAGATGAATATTATTCAGAGGAAGACGATGTATGAAGACTTAACCGCTTTTGAGCGGGCGCTCGCTAGGTTTGGGGATAAAGTTCAATATGTAATTGGACTTGAGATTACAAACAGAATGAGTCCTGAAACTGCATATCAGGAAATTAAAGAAATGATGAAAGAACTTAAAAAACTTCGCAAAAAAGAAAAAGATAGTTGGGAGACTGAAGAATGACACAAAGTGTAAAACTCATTAGTGTAACACCAGACGCTGAAAAGCATATTGCATACTGTGCAAGAGTAAGTAATCCTCAAAATCAAGATAACGAAAGTTTTGAAGGTCTCCTCAAGTATTGTATTAAACATCAACACTGGTCAATTTTTGAACAATCATTTATGACTGTGGAGATTGAAACTACTAGGGGTATAGCGGCTCAAGTACTCCGGCACCGTTCGTTTACATTCCAGGAATTTTCGCAAAGATATGCTGATAGTTCTTTATTAAGTGATTACATTCCTGTACCAGATCTTCGTCGCCAGGACAATAAAAATCGTCAGAACTCTATTGATGATATTGGGGAGTATGAAAAACTAACCCTTCAAAGTAAAATTCAAGAACATTTTTCTCAGGGGATGAATTTATATAAAGAACTTCTTTCTCATGGTATTGCCAAGGAGTGTGCTAGATTTGTATTGCCACTGGCGACACCTACTCGCCTTTACATGTCCGGATCTTTAAGGTCTTGGCTACATTATATTGATCTTAGATCATCTAATGGAACTCAAAAAGAACATATGGAAATTGCTGAAATGTGCAAAAATATTTTCAAGGAACAGTTTCCAATAATATCTGCGGCAAAGGAGTGGTAAAATGAAAACTTGGTGTATAAAAGACCATTTTACAGGTCATATATTTAAAGTTCTTTTAACAGAAGAAGAATTTCAAAAATTCTTAAAAGAAAATCCAGATATGGATGAGTGTATTGATTGTGTAGAATGTGAAGATGCTCCGAGTATTACATTGGAATAAATATCCTTATTAGAATGGAGGTTTAATTTGGCAACATATCCTGTTATTAATAAGATCACTGGTGAACAAAAAGAAGTTAATATGAGTGTTCACGATTGGGATCAGTGGAAAAAAGATAATCCAGACTGGGATAGAGATTGGAGTGATCCATCAACATGCCCTGCAAGTGGGGAGGTTGGTGAATGGAAAGATAAACTTGTTAAGAAAAACCCTGGATGGAATGATATTCTTTATAAAGCTTCCAAGGCTCCTGGTTCCCGAGTAAAAACTATTTAAAATCGAATGACAAGAAAGAAAAGAACTAATCAAGAGTCTCCAATTGGTGTTGGAATGACTGCAAAGCAAATGAAACGAAGAAAACCAATTAATTCTGAGTTACTTTTAAATATTGAACCTCTAACAGAAAATCAAACAAAATTATTTGATTCTTATGCTGAAGGAAAACACTTAGTTGCTTATGGAGCAGCAGGAACTGGTAAAACTTTTATTGTTCTTTATAATGCTCTAAAGGATGTTCTTGATGAAAGAAGTCCTTATGAAAAAATTTATATTATTCGTTCTCTGGTTCAAACTAGGGAAATCGGATTCCTTCCTGGTGGGCATGAAGATAAAAGTGCTCTCTTTGAAATACCATATAAAAATATGGTAAAATATATGTTCCAACTTCCTTCCGATGAAGATTTTGAAATGCTTTACGGAAATCTTAAGACTCAAGGAACTATTAGTTTTTGGTCTTCTTCATTCTTAAGAGGAACAACTTTTGATAATTGTATTCTTATTGTGGATGAATTCCAAAATATGAATGGGCATGAGAATGATTCTATTATTACTCGTGTTGGTGAGAATTGTAAGATTATGTTCTGTGGTGATGCTTCGCAGAGTGATTTAGTTCGTCAGAACGAAAGAAACGGAATTCATGATTTTATAAAAATCCTTCAAATTATGCCTTCGTTTGATTTTATTGAATTTGGTATTGAGGATGTTTGTAGAAGTGGATTGGTTAAGGAGTATCTAATTGCAAAACACACTTTAAACATCGAAATATAAAATGTTCACTCATATTGATTTGAATCTTCCTGAACTTAAAAGGGAAACTATAGATGGAGTTCGTTATTATAATATTGGCGGAGAGAATAAGAAATTAGTTTCTATTACCTCCGTCATCAGTCATTATAATAAAGAAAAGTTTGCTAAGTGGCGAGAAAAAGTTGGAGAAGAAGAAGCAAATCGAATTACTAAAAGAGCAACCAGTCGTGGAACTGATGCACACACTTTAATTGAAAATCATCTGTTAAATAGAGAACTTCCAAGAGTTCAACCAATTTCAGAACATCTTTTTAAAATTGCAAAACCAACTTTAGATCGTATAAATAATATTTACACATTAGAAGGTTCTCTTTATAGTGATGTTCTAGGTGTTGCTGGATCCGTTGATACCATAGCGGAATTTGATGGAGAACTTGCTGTAATAGATTATAAAACTTCAAAAGAACCAAAACCCCGCGAGTGGATAGAATCATACTTCGTCCAGACTATGTTTTATGGGATGGCTCTTTATGAGATGACGGGTATTCAAATCAAAAAACTTGTAATTATAATGACCTGTGAGAATGGGGACTGTGTAGTTTATGAAGAAAGAGATTTAAAAAAATACATGAAATTGGTAGTAAAGTACATTAAAAAATTTGTAAATGACAAATTGCAATCAATCGCTTGACATTTACGAATATAAAAAGTATAATAGAAGAATAATAAAAATTTAAGTATTGTGCCTTTTACGCTTATTGAATTAATGAATTCTGACATCAATCACGAATTAGAAAAAGTACTAGAAGAAAAATTTTTCTGCCCTTCACGATTTGCTCAAGAAATTGAGAAACTTGTGTCGTGTGAAGAAATTTCTTATATTGATGCAGTAATTTCTTTTTGTGAAATCAATAAAATTGATCTAGAATCAGTTCCTAAACTTCTTTCAAAACCACTTAAAGAGAAAATTAAGTTTGAAGCAATGGAACTTAACTTTCTTAAAAAAACTTCTAAAGCGCGATTAGTATTTTGAAATTGGATCCCCTGAACTGCTATAAAACTTACTTGGCATTAAAGAATCATTTTACGAACAAGAACTATAATTACTTCACATACAACGGAAAAGTAAAAGCAAATATTCAGTCTTTTTACAAACGCAAAGACCGATTTTATTTTGAAAAGATGTCTCGTCAGAAAACTGATGAGGAAATTGTTAATTTTTTTGTATCTAATTTTGCTTCTTGTGACGATCCTCAGTCACTTTGGATAGGTGAAATTATTAAGGAAGGGGAAGAGAATTATAAAAATTGGATGAAAAAAACACAATCTCTTTCTTATATTTTTAGAGAAGAAGTGGGTATTTTAAATGCAAAAAATTTTGATGAGATGTTTAAAATTGAATCTAATAAACATCCTAGAATTTTAAAAGAGTTTCTTCAAAAGAAATTATCTTTGGAAACAATGATAATTTTGAATAATATACTTGGATATAAAAAACAATTTGATAAAAATCTCAAAGATCCTGTGTGGGAATTTATATCAATGAAGATTGAAAAATACTCACCCTTCCTACATATTGATAGTAACAAATACAAATTAATTTTACGGGAGTGTGTACTGTGAGTTTTTTTAACTCCGATATAGTTCGTGCTGAGATGACAGAAATCTCCATCTTACAAGAAGATGTTTATCGTAATGTTTTTACTTTTCCTACAATGAACAATGAAGAGAAAAAGTTTCATATTTCTCTTCTTGAAAAACTTCTGAATAAACAAAAAGTTCTTTATACTCGCTTGAGTTTATCTAATGATCCTGAAGCGATTGAAATGAAAGAAAAAATTATTGAATCTGCCCAACTTATGGGTATGCCATCAAATGTTGATATGAATGTTATATTCAATAATATGACAAAGTTAATTGGAATAATGAAAGAGCAGCTTGACATTCCGGAAGAGTCGGATTAATATGTCTTTATGGGCTGGACGATCCCTTAAGCAAAGTCCTACAAGCCAAATACGGAGAATACGAATGTCTTTCGAATCACTTAAAAAACAATCTAAGATTGGTTCTCTCACCGAAAAACTGGTGAAAGAAGTTGAAAAAATGAATAGTAATGGATCAGGTGGTGAAGATACAAGGTTCTGGAAACCTACCATGGGTAAGGATAGTGTAGGTTCCGCTATTATTAGGTTTCTTCCTGCACCAGAAGGTGAAGATCTTCCTTGGGTAAAAATGTACGCACATGGATTCCAAGGCCCTGGTGGATGGTATATTGAGAACTCACTGACAACAATCGGACAAAAAGATCCTGTTTCTGAACTAAATCGGGGTCTTTGGAACAGTGGCAGTGAAAAGGATAAAGAAACTGTTCGCAAACAAAAGCGTAAACTGTCATATTTTAGTAACATTTATGTAGTAAAAGATCCTGCCAATCCAGAGAACGAAGGTAAGGTCTTCCTCTTCAAGTATGGTAAGAAAATCTTTGACAAGATTCTGAATGCAATGCAACCAGAATTTGATGATGAAGAACCTATTAATCCCTTTGATTTTTGGCAGGGTGCTAACTTCCGTCTGAAACTTGTTAAGAAAGATGGATACTGGAACTACGATAAGTCTGACTTTGCTCCAGTGTCTCCTCTACTCGATGATGATGATGCTCTTGAAGCAATTTGGAAGAAAGAATATTCCCTTTCTGCTATCATTGCGCCTGATCAATTCAAGTCATATGATGAACTTGAAAAGCGTATGAACTATGTTCTGGGTGTTGGGAAGGTTGCACCAAAGAGTACTTCTGCTGATGAAGAGGATGAATATGAGTCATACATTCCTAAAAAGACTAGGGAAGAAAATGTAATGGAAGAACTTGAAGAGTCTTATCGTAAAAGTAAGAGTGTTCAACCTACACAAATTTCTTCAAATGATGACGATGAAGATGATGCTCTCAGTTATTTCCAAAAACTTGCTGAGGATTGATTACTGATATAATCTAATATTATCTCCTCTTTTAAGGGTGTCACTCACATATTGGGTGCCACCCTCTTTGTATGTCATTAGATTTTCTAAATCATTAAAAATGATGTTTAAGTAATCTGACTTTAAGATATAAATTCCTCTTTTTTTATTTTCAAGTCTCATTTCATATTCATAATTTGTTATTGGTATAATATAATCAGTTGATGGTATTTGAACATCTGTCCCATCATTATAATCATAAAATCTTACATAATTTGTTGGTATTATTGTACTTATTATTTCGGATCCATTTAATTGTGGATTTTTTGTTTCTGGTATTCTATTTGTTTTGTATGTAAATGCTGGAATATAATTGGGATTATTTGTATTGTTATTAAATTCTACCGTCCCCATATCATTCCATATATTTCCATCCCAAATCCATAAATGATTATTATCTAAACTCATATAAGCTTCGCCAATTTCTGCAGAATTTGGTAGTGAATTTTTCGATATTACTGTATCATTCAATGTTATTATAGTATCAACAATATGTTTTCCGTTATATGTTGGAGATGTTAATGAATCTTCAACATCTGAAATTATAAACTCATCACCAACTTTAAGATTGTAGAATGGGTTACCTAAACCTACAAATACTGTTTTACCATCCTCATAATCTTCTGGGCAAAAAATATTGTAAATTTTTGAACTATTTGTAATTTCAAAACTTTCATTCTGGGACTGTTCTAATCCTCCGGGTAAAATAACTATTCCACTAGAATTTCTTATTTCTATCGTTTCATAATGATGAGGATCTGAATCTGAATATAGTTTTTCATAAGAACCATATTTTTCCAGCATAATCTGATCAAAAACATTCTGTGGTAAAGGCCATTCATCTTGAATGTTTAAAATGTTATTTGATAGAAGTACGACCCAATCTAAAGTTTCGTCTCCATAAAATTTATAGGCGACATTATCGGGTCGTTCATCACCAACAATTTGATATTTTTCAAAAAATTGTAAATTTCCAAATATGTCTTCTCTTATTTTTCCTCTTTTAAATAAATTCTTTACTGTAGTATAATCAGATATTTTTGCATCTGAATTACGATCTATGTACTCAAAATCTGGAATTTGGCGAAAATAACTTGGCATTTTTAATATCCTATAGTATCTGAATTATCATAATCATCATCGTAAATTGGATCAAGTTCACCAAAATTCATTGTTAAATCATATTGAATCATTGATCCGTCCGGATATGTTGCATAGTTTCCTAATGGGGTATAATTTACGCTAAAATTTTGAAGAGCACATTCTTTTATCTTATTAATCCATGGATGCTCACTACTACCATACATATACTTTATTCCAAATGTATTTGGTGTTTTTAAAAATAGATTAGATTTTGCTCTTCTCGCAGACATTCCTTGTTTGAAAAATTTTATAATTTGTCTTATTGCTTTTGCTTCTTTATCATCTCTAGCGGATAAAGAAAATGTGAAAGTAAATGTTCTTAGTCCAGGACCATTAAATAAAAGTTCTGCGTTAGGATTAATGATTGCTCCCGTTGTTCGTGTAAGAAAACTTTTATTAGATCCAATTGCAGCAGAAGCCATTGCGCCAGCAACACCAGCTTTATATGCTCCAGAATTCTGTTGCACATCTTTTCCCACTTTATTTAATTCCTCTCCTGCCCCTTCTGCACCACCAAGTATCCCACCAAGTGATACTTTTCCCAACATACTTTCTTGCCAAGTTAAAGTATCTTCTTGCCAATTTACTGTATTATTATCAGAAATTGTTGGTTGAATTGGAAGTGTTACTGATCCTATAATATTTTGTGAATCACTTCTACTACTCAATCTACCTCCAAAACCTACTCCTTCGGCACCCAAAAATTCTTTAGGTGAATATTCATACATTAAAAATTTAATATGATCTTGATTTGAATCTCTATTTAATGGATATGATAATGGAGTTTTTCCTCCAGCTCCAGGAAATGTTGGTTGTTTATTTTTTGCTGTAATACTTTCATCTGATAATAAATCTTTTTGACTTTTTCCTTCTAATTGATTACCCGAATCTTTACTTCCGTTTTGACTATTATTTTCTCCTTGGGCAACTTTATTTGCTTGTGATTTATATAAAGTACTATTTGCAACTGTTGCTTTTTCTTGAGGTGTTCCAACAGTTTGATTAATTTGAAATGCTCTTGGTTTAATACTATCGTCTAATTTAGTGACTTCACCCGATTGTTGCAATACTTTATATACATTTTGGGATCTTGGATCTACAGATCTTGCGCCACTGGAACTTACTGTGTATATTGGAGTTCTTCCTCCAATAAAATTAATACCACTTGTTGAATATACTGTATAACTTCCGTTTGATTTATTTGTTTCTGCTACTGTATAAATTGTTCCAGTAGATACATTAATGGGTTTTATATTTGCTTCGTATATATTTGGTGCATTTCCTTTTCTCCATCCTTGAGGTAGAGGTGGTGGTATAGGTGCCATTAGATTTCCTCCCCAACAAGGAACATAAGAAGACTACTTTTATTCCTTTTAATTAACATTGGAACAGAGGGATTTTATTTATTTAGACAATATTTTTAAATTATATCCCAAGGTCATCTTCTGTTAAAATTTTAAATTCAAATCCATGATCTAAACACCATTCTTTTGTTGCTTTCCATTTTGCAACATTTTTTTCATATGTCATTGCTTCATTAATTAATGTTTTTGTTTTTTTCTTACCTGGAACTGGTGGTTTAGTCTGTCTTTTTGGTTTAATTTCAATAACATATCTTTTAATACCACCTTCACTTTCTTTTATTTTCATAAAAAAATCTGGAAAATATCTTCTAACTTTATTTGTTGTTGGGTCATAGTACAAAATAAAAAATTCTTCAGAACCCCATTCAATTATATTTTCTTTTCTATCACAATATCTCATAAAATGAAGTTCCCATGAACTCCTATAAATTATATTTTTTGGATCTCCTTTATATTTTTGGGGATTTTGAGGATTAAATCTTCCTTGATGATATTTTTCTCGCATACATAATATATAAACCATAATATTTATATATGGCTAACGGATTAGTACCACCGTCAAACTATAAAATATCTGATATTCAACGTAGGTTAATGCAACCAGCGTTAACATCACATTTTCAGTGTTACTTCAATCCACCTCCAAAAGTTCAAGAACAACTTAAATTTAATAAATTAACATCTGATGATTGGGGAGAAAATTTATTGATTACTTGTTCTGAAGCAAGTCTTCCAGGATCTCAACTTGCAACTAATGAATTAAATAATGATTTTACAGGAGTTACGCAAAGACATGCGTATAGAAGATTATATGACGATAGAGCAGATTTTACTTTTTATGTAAATCATAGATATAGTCAAATTAGTGTCTTTGAGTCCTGGATGAGATATATTGCAGGAGAACAATTGTCATTTGATCAAAACAGTCCAAATACTAGACAATTTTATAGAATGCAATATCCAAGTTCATATAAAACACCGAATTTAACTATTACTAAATTTGAAAGAGATTTGGGTGCAGAAAAGGTAAGAGGTGGAAGATCTGGATCTTTAAATTACACTTTTGTAAATGCATTTCCAGTGTCAATGAATTCTATGCCAGTTTCATATGACACGGCACAATTATTAAAATGTACAGTATCTTTTTCTTATGATAGATATTTTGTCAAATTTAATGGTGTTCAAGTAAAAGATTCTCAAAGTCCACAAACACCAGAACAACAGGCAACACAGAATCAACAAGCCTTTAAAAATGTTCCATTTAGATCTTTTGCCTATACTGATCCAAATATTGATTTTAATATTGCACCAAGTCAATATGGTTATTCTTCCGGAACTTTAACTAATACTTTGGAAGGTGAAGAGATTATTAATTCTAGACCGAGAAGAGTTGAAGAAGGACTTCCATATGTTGGAAGAAATAGAGGTCCAATGGAAAGATGGTCTGGAATATAATTTTATTCTACTCGATAAATAAGTTAACTGAACTGTATAGGAGATTATGCCTTTACCAAAAATTGCTACGCCAACATATGAGTTGGAACTACCTTCAACTGGCGAAACTATAAAATACAGACCATTTTTAGTTAAAGAAGAAAAACTTTTAGTCATTGCACTAGAATCTGAGGATACAAAACAAATTACTACTGCAATTAAAACTGTAATTAAAAATTGCGTAGAAACAAAGGGAATTAAAATAGAATCTCTACCAACATTTGATATTGAATATTTGTTTTTAAATATTCGTGCAAAATCTGTTGGAGAAGAGATTGAAGTTAATGTTATTTGTCCCGATGATAACGAGACAACAGTTCCCATTAAAATTAATGTTGATGAGATACAAGTTCAACGAAATGAAGAACACATCAATAAAATTAAACTTGATAGCAAATTAATGATGGAAATGAAGTATCCATCATTAGATCAGTTTATTAAAAATAATTTTGATATGACTGATAATAATGCAATGGAACAATCATTTGAACTGGTTGCTTCTTGTGTAGATAAAATTTACACTGAAGATGAAGTATGGTCTGCTGCTGATGTAACCAAAAAAGAATTGATGGAGTTTTTGGATCAAATGAACTCATCTCAATTTAAACAAATTGAAAAGTTCTTTGAAACAATGCCAAAACTTTCACACAAAGTCATGGTTAAGAATCCAAATACTGAAGTTGAAAGTGAAGTTGTATTGGAGGGACTTTCCAGTTTTTTCGCATAGCAATGGTCCATATGGACCTTGAAAACTACTTCAAACTTAATTTTTCTTTAATGCAGTATCATAAATACTCATTGACAGAAATTGAAAATATGATACCTTGGGAAAGAGACATTTATGTTGAACTTCTCAAGCAACATTTAGAAGAAGAAGAGTACAAACAACAGGCGCAACAAAGTAATGGCTGGTAGTCCTCCAAATTTACCTACAGAAGTTATAGATGAGGTAATTTTACGATTACTGGCCTTAGAACCTAATGAAGTAGACGAACTTGATTATGAGACTTATCGCCAATATTTAAAAGAACTTCTGATTGAAATTGATCGAGGAAGAAAAATTGGCGGAGATGAAGCTAAATCAGTAAGAGATGAGTTTAAAAGAGTAAGAAGTAAAAAAGGTAGATTTAAGATTAAATCCAAAAAGACCAAAGTAACTGCAAATGGTCTTGGTATTGGAAATATTAGAAACCAGATTAAAGGTGCTCAACAAAGAATTATGTTGATGCCTGTTGGTGGAATTCCAAAAGGTTCTAAAGATGTAAAGGAAAAGGTAGAAAGAGTATCTAAGAAAAAAGTAGAATCGGATCCTTTAATTCGTATCAGTAAGACACTTGATTCTATTTTAAAAACATTAACTGATATTAATAAAGAAGATAAAAAAAAGTCGGAAAAGGATAGAAGAGATTCTGAAAATAAAAAAAGAAGATCTAGAGAAAGCGGATTAGAATCTAAACCAGTTTCTGGTTTAATGACAGCATTAAAATCTGCACTAAAACCTTTTCAATCAATTATTGATAAAATTATTAATTTTGTCGTGATGACTCTTCTTGGAAGAGCAATGATTAAATTAATTGATTGGTTTGCTGATCCAAAAAATGCAGGTAAAATACAAAGTATTGTAAGGTTTTTTAAAGATCATTGGCCAACTCTTTTAGCACTTTATTTAAGATTCGGAACTGGTCTTGGTAGATTCATTGGAAGACTTGGTGGTATATTAATTAAGGGTGCATTTAAGTTAGGAGCACTTGCCACTAAACTTTTATTAAAAGCGGGTATTGGAAAAGCTGGAGGAAAGTTATCTAAAGTCGCTGGTTTTCTTGGTGGTCCAAGAGGAAAAGCAGTAGCAACTGGTCTTGGAATTGCTGCCGATGTTGCTGTTACTGCAGGTGCTGCAGTAGGTATTGAAAAACTTATGGGTGGTGGAGAACAACCAACTCAAAAGTTTTCTGGTGGTGGTTCTGTAAGATATCCTAAGTTCTCTGGGGGTGGATTTAACTTTAAAGGTATGATGGGTGGCGCTGGTATGGGCGCTATGTTTGGTCCACTTGGTATGTTACTTGGTGCTGGTGTTGGTTCTGGAATGTTCAATGGTCTCATAAAAGGACCTGGTGGACCAAAGGGAGATAAGATTCATGCGTTGCTTAGTAATGGCGAGTTTGTTATGTCTGCTGGAGCAGTTCAGAAGTATGGTGTAGATACTTTTGAATCAATGAATGCCGCTGGTGGTGGTACTAATATTCCTAAAATTGCAAGTGGAATTGTTCATGCTGCTGGTGGTGGATATGTTGGGGATCCAGTTGCTGCTCAAGAAGCGTGGACAAATTATATGAAAATGAATCCTAGTAAATTTGCTAGGGGTGCAGATTATGGAGATTTCGAATCTGTGAATCGTGCTTCAAGAGATTTCATGAAGACCTTTATGAGAACTGGACAACCTCCAGAGTGGGCAAGAGTATCACAAAGAACAACAAGAGTTAATACACCACCAAGATCTTCACAAACACCACCCCCAAGATCTACCCCACCAAATGCATCATCTTCTTCATTAATGAGAAGACCAACATCAGCACTTTCTACTGATGTGAGATCTCCCGGAATTAGATCAGTTAGACCTCGTGGATATGGTGGAGCACTTCAAGCAGCTTTTGCTGCGATGGAATTTAATGACAGAAAACAAGCAGGTCAAACGACAGCACAGGCAGGTTTGGGTGCTGCAGGTTCTAGTTTAGGTGGATCTGTTGGGTGGATGTCAGGAGCAAAAGCAGGAGCACTTCTTGGTGGAGCAATTGGTGCGATGTTTGGTGGGGTTGGTGCTGGCCCAGGAGCTGCTGTTGGTGCAATTGTTGGCGGCCTCGCTGGTGGATTTGGGGGAGCATCTTTAGGTGGAAAACTTGCAGATGATGTATCTGGAGTGAACGTAGCAAAAGAAAGAATGAGTCGTGGTGGAATTGGTGGTGGAATAAAAGGTGGTTTCGGTTTAAAGAAAGAATCTGCCAAAGATCAATTTAAGAATGCTCCAAAAACAATGGTGATGACTGATGATAAAGGAAGACCTTTTGTTGGTCATAAGGCAATGAAAAAAGGACAATTAACATATGTAAGACCATCAAAACCTGGAACTGGAACAACTAATCCATTAGAAATGCTTGGTAGAATGATAAATCCTGGTGCATATAAGGATAGTGATGCAAGACTTGCAATGAAGAATCAAAAAATTGCAATGGTCAATGCATTAGAAAGATTTCAGGCACAAGGTATGGCTCCTGATGCTCAGGCAAGAATGATGAAAAAAATGGGTGGTAATTTGAAAGATGTTCAGAATGATTTAAAGTATAGAAAGAATACACAAAATCTCATAAAACAAGGAAAACTAAAACCAGACGGTACTCAATATACTGCAAGAGAAAAGATGAGAATGAGTATATCCGGTTCTCAAACAAGAAAATCTCCAGTAAAACCCAAACCAAAACCCAAACCAAAACCATACACTCCAGCTGGAGGTGGAATGGGTGGAGGAAGAGGTAGTGGTTCGAATCCTTCTACAAAAGGAACTCAACCACCAAGATTTTCTCCCACACACGGAAGTGGAACAAGAAAAGCGCAAGCAGTATATGGAGTTAAGAAATAATGGCAAACTTAATTCCTCTTTCTAAATCGGAAGTTGTTAAATATCAAAAAACTGGTGTTTTAAATACTAGTAAATTCTTTGGTTCAGATAAAAAAACAAAAGTAAATGATGTTAATACAAAAAAAGAACCACCGAAATTATTAGAAAGTACATTATCAAAAATTGAAAGAAAAGTTATACAGATTGATAAACTTTTAAAAGATTCTTTAGCACTTAGAAAAAAGCAAACAAAAGTATCTTCTAAAGAAAAAGAAGATAAGACATTTGCAGAAAGGGAAAAGGAACTGGAAAAGAATAAACCTAAACCAGTCAAAGGTGTCAAATTACCCACTGTTGCACCAAAACTTGGTCTTTTTGATTGGATTAAAAATTTTATATTTAATACTATACTTGGATATTTTGCTGTAAAATATTTTGATCAACTTCCAAAGTTATTAAAATTAATACCAACCATTCTTAAAGTCGGAGAATCTATTATTGATTTTGCTGGTAGTATGTTGGATGGCCTTGTAACATTTGTTGATTGGGGTTATAAGGCAATTGATGGAACTCGTGGTTTTATGAAAGATATTGGAGGTGAAGGATTAGCAAAAAACTTTGATAAGTTTGCTGGTGCAATTGATAATGTACTTGAAATTGCAATTATTGCTGCTCTTGCAACTGCTGATAGTGGTGGTGGATTTGGTGGTGGTCCTAAACCTGGTGGTGGGAGACCTGGAAGAGGTGGAGGTCCTGGTGGTGGAAATGCTGGTGGATTTAGACAAAAGGGAGATAAATGGCAAGGATTTACTTACGATAGAATTTTGCGAGAAAAGGGAATTGATCAGACTTTAAAGCAAAGTGATAATGCTATAATGAAACGATACTTCCAAAAATATGGAAGAGATGCATTTGTTCAAAGATTTGGTGAAGAAGGATTAAAAAGATTACCTGGTGGAATGCAAAGAGGACTTCTTCAAAAAGGTGCTCGTAGTGCATTTGTTAATCTTGCTGGTAAAGGTGGAGCAAAAGCAATCCTTAAATTTACTAGACCTTTACTCAAACGACTTCCTATTATCGGTGCTCTAATTGATTTTGGTTTATCAGTAGCACTTGGAGAACCTCTTGGTAGAGCAGCATTTAAAGCGATTGGAGCAGGACTTCTTGGTGCTGTTGGTGCTGCTATTGGTTCTGTTGTTCCTATTGCTGGAAATATTGTTGGAGGATTACTTGGTGGAATGGCGGGTGATGCGATTGGTGGAGCATTATATGATATGTTTTTTGGTGGTAAAAAACCTCAACAACCAAAAGGTAAAGTTGTAAAAGCAGCAGGCGGAGGAAAACCAGCAACTCGTGGTGGTAAATTAGTTGGTGGACCATCAAAAAGAACTATTAAGAAAAAGAAAACACCAAGAACATTAAGAGTAACGCCAACAAAGTTAAGACCTGGTGCTGCTATTGGTGGAGAAAAACAAATTAAGAAACTATATCCAGAATCAAAGGATAAGACTAAGATGAGTCCTTTTGATTTTTTGAAGAATAGTTATGAAAATTTTTCAAAATCAAGTGGATTAGAAACATTAATTTCATTTGCAATTAAACCTTTAATGGGTGATAAATTGTCTTATGCTGATTACAAGAATGCTGGAGTTGGTATTAACAATTGGATGAATCAAACAGTATCTTCTGGAACTTTGGCATATGCTGGTGGTGGTGAAGTTAAAATGGAGAGTATCGCATCTGGAGAAGATTATAGTGATGTAATTGCAAAGTCATTGCAGGACTCTGTTGCTCCTCAGGTCGATAAGACTATTCAAGATTTAATGAAGCAATTGATGCTGAAACAACCAACTAAAGAACCAGATAAAAGTGATCCCACATTGGAAGGTGATGATGAAGGTGGTGGAGGTGGTATGACTGAAGGCACATGGGGACCTCTTTTAGATTTAATTGCAGGCAAGGAATCTGGTGGTAATTATGAGGCAATGTATCCAAGCACTACTTTAAAAGGTGCAACTAAAATGACCATCGCGGAAGTTGCCAGAAGAGCAACAGGAGCAGTTGGAAAATATCAACAACTTCCACAATATCTTGTTGGTAGAGCAAAATCTGCAGGATTAAATCCAGATAAAGATCTTTATAGTCCAGAAAATCAAGAAAAGATTATTATTAATGTTAATATTAAAGGAAGAGGTGGTGAAAAATGGTTAAAAGGTGAGATAAGTGATGAAGAATTTATGCAAGGACTGTCTCAAGAATTTGCATCTCTCCCAAATGCTCAAGGTGAGTTTTATTATCCTGGACAGAAAAGTTCTATGACTGCTGCAAAAGTAAAAGCGGCACTTTCTAAAGTTAAAAAGGGTGGATATACGCAAGAAGAACTTGCTATGGGTCGTGATGTAAATTTAAAAGGAGGTAGTGGAAAATTTGTTCAAGGAAATTCTGGTAATTCTGGAGGCATTCATTTTCACATTGGTCCAGGATCTCAACCAGGTCAAGTTGATACAAAATATAATGCAGATGCAAGAGAAGCGGCATCAAAAGTAGTAAAACATTTTCTTGGCAAAAAGTCTTTATATGATGGAAGAAGAGGCGCAAGTTATACCTCAGGTAATGCTGCTGAAATATTAGCAGCTCAAAGAGCACACAGTGCATCTGGATCTCAAGGAGGAATTGATATTCAAGTTGGTGGAGCATATGATCCTGGTGCAAAAGTTGCATTCCCATTTGCTGTCAGTAACATGGCGTATCGCCCTGGTGGATTTGGTGTAAGTGCTAAAATTAGTGGACTTAATGCTTTTGTTGCACATGGTAGATATGATGAAAAAGGTAAAATTGCCAAACAAGAAAGAGGTGTTAATTTATATGCATTCCATGGAAAAGTTGGTATTGTTCCAAAAGACGGATTTATATTAAAACTTCATAAGGGTGAAATGTATAAAATAGTTGATAAAGATTCTGTGGATTTACTTGGAATAGATCTTGCAAGAGATGTTATTGAAATAGAAAATAAGGCTCAGTTAGTTGCAAGAGCACCATCAATCATTCAAAAATTAAAAGCAATTTCCGGTTATACTGATTATGAACAACCAGAGATTCAATATGTTGAGGTTCCAGTTCCTATAGAAATTCCTATTGAAGTTCCAATACCTATGGGTTCTGGTGGAGGTGGAGGTGGTGGTGTAAATAGTAATAATACATTTGATCGTCTAGCTATTGGATAAAAATGCCAACAACTCCCTCAAGACAAAAACAAGATAATAATATAACTAAATTCGAGATATATCCAAATGCTGGTGGATCTCCAATTGATATTGCTCAGGGTGTTACAGAACTTTCTTATTATGAAAATATTTTATCTGAGACTGTAAGAGTATCTGCCATTGTAGTTGATACTGGAAGGGCATCTGGTGGTAATGATGGATCTGGTGGAAAAATTGGAATGGATGATGCGTTAAAACTTGGTAATGGTGAAAAGGTCATTCTTCAATTTGAAGATGGATTTAGAACACCAAACAAACTTAAGTTTATGGGGAAAAATGAATTATATCTAAATCAGAAAACAAAAATAGGTGAGCACACACAAAAAGCAGTTTATTCAATTGAATTAGTATCTAAAGAATTTTTAATAAATGAAACACAAAGAGTGATTAAAAGATATGATGGAAAGATTTCAGACTCTGCTCAAAAGATTTTAAAGGAAGTAGTAAAAACCCAGAAGCAAATAGAAATTGAACCAACAGAAAATAAATTTAATTTTATTGGAACAAATAAAAAACCTTTTTGGACATTAATGTGGTTAGCAAAGAAATCAATTCCAACTAAAGGTGGTAAAAAAGGAAAGAGTGCAGGGTTTCTTTTCTTTGAAAATTATGATGGATTTCAATTTAAATCAATTGATGGTTTGTTTGATAGAATCCCTATAAAAAAATATATTTTCAACAACACAACATCATCAGTAATTCCTGTTGGTTATGATGGAAAAATATTAGATTTCAGTGCTTCTGATAGCAGTGATTTCCAAGGTAAACTTATGATGGGAACATACAATTCCGCAAATAAAGGATTTGATGCATGTAAGAGCAAGTATGATGAAAAACCTTTAGATATTGAAACACAAAAATCCGGAGTAAAATATCCAGGTACTCAATATGTTTTTGTAAATAAAGATTTTATAATAGATCCATCTAGATTTTCTTATAGTTTTAAATCTGTTGGATTCTTACCTGATGGTAATACTTTGAAAGAACAACTAAAAAAATCTAAAGAACTTGACATCAATAAGGCAGAAACAGTTAATCAGGCACAATCCAGATATAATCAATTGTTTACTGTAAGTATGCAAGTTACAATTACTGGTGATTTTAGTCTTCGTGCGGGTGATTTAATTCATTGCGATTTCCCTGAATTAACTTCAAAACCAACTCCAAAACAAAATCCAAGAATGAGTGGTATATATATGATATCAGCGTTATGCCATCGCATATCATCTAGTGAGACTTATACTTCACTAGAACTGATTCGAGATTCTTACGGAAGGAAACCATTCTAACATGGACAGAACACTCCAACAACACATTAATGATGATAGGGATGAAATCGATAATCCCAATACTAGCGGACAACGCCGCCGCCACTTGGAAACTGAACTTGATGCCTTAGAGCAGTATCAAGTAAATCATCCTGATGATAGTCATGATCCAACTCCATTAGAACTTTACTGTGATTCAAATCCAGATGCATTGGAATGTAGAGTTTATGAAGATTAATTATGTCTGAGGCAACTTCTGGAGCATTATTTGAAACTGAGTTTACTACAGACCCTCCTAGATGGTACGGGAGAGTCGTTAGTAGTGAAACTTGGTCTGATAATATTGAAGGTGAAAATTTTGAAAAATTAGGTGATATAAAGGGATGGGGATATCGCTATAAGGTGAGAATTTTTGGTTGGCACACTGGTGATAAAAAAACAGTGTCCGACAATAAACTTGTCATGGCAAATGTAGTGATGCCAGTCACTGCCGGATCTGGACAAGGTGGTGCAAGACAGACACCTTCATTGACTGCTGGTGCAGTGGTAACTGGATTCTTTATGGATGGTATGGGTGGTCAAGAACCCTACATCGATGGTGTTCTTGGAAATTCAAATAATGAAACCCCTAAGAAACAACCAGAAGGAAAGACTGGTGGTTATCAGCAGTTTAATGATACTTATAAAGATGGATCCGCACAAAAATCTGCCAAGGTTCCTGATGACTTGATTCATAAAGATGCTCCACTTCAGACTTTTGATTCAGTTCATCTATCAACAACAAAAGCATATATTGAGCAAGATGAAGATAGAAGAATTAAAGAACATATTGTAGATCCATGTCAGAAAAAAAGTTCTGATTTAAAGGGAATACAATTAGCAATTGAAAAATTAGTCGCAGCAGTAGAGAAAATAAAAAAAACTGCAAGTGCGATTAGTTCTACTGCATCTGAAATAGTAGCATTAGTTCAGGCTGTTATTGACGATGCGTGTGGAATGATATCAAAATATATAAAAAGTATTTTAAAGTATGTTCTTGCTTTTATATTAGACAAGTTAGCAGAGTTAATAAAAAAAATCATACCTAGATTATTTCCAACACTAATACCAAAAATAACTAAACTTGTTAATAAGGGTGTAGAAAAAATTGTATGCTTATTCAATAAACTTATTGATTCTTTATTGGATACTATTTGCGATTTGCTAAACAAAAATCTAGATAAGCAAATTACAACTTCTGAATGTGTTGCAGATAACTTTGTATCTGATTACTTGGATAGTATATTAGACAGTATTGTAGATGTTCTTGATGATGTTTTGGGTTCTATTGGTGCAGTTGCATCCGGAATATCATCTGTTGCGTCTTCATTAGATTTTATAATTGGAATTTTAGACTTTTTCAAATGTGAGAGTGAAATGTCATGTTCAGGATATGACTGTCTCAGTCTTTCTGGTCCACCACATTTAACATTAGATTTGCCATCATTTTCTCGCACCCCAGGAGTTTCAGTTCCTCCCGGACAAAGAGTTGCTAGAGCATCAGGATCTAATTGTGACACTGGACCAAAACCATGTAAAGGGCCAGAGGCACAATTTTCTATTGGAAATGGAGTTACTGCTGCAGCAAATATAATTGTAAGTCCAGTATCTTCTTCAGTAATTGCTTTTGATATAAAAAATCGAGGATCTGGATATTCTACTGCTCCATTTGTGGATATTGTTGATCCATGTGGAAAAGGATCTGGAGCATCTGGTAAAGTCAATATGGATGGTGGTTCTGTTAAAAATATTACAGTCACATCACCTGGAGATAAATATCTGCCAGGACCTGATGGAAGTTTGGGAGGAAATGGCAGAACATGGAAAGAAAAAAATGAAGGTTATGTGGAAACAAAAGATGGTACATATTATGTCGTTCCACCAAATACCATTCCAACATTAAATGAAGGTGATAAATTCTTCCCCGCTCCAGTAGAAACACCAGTACAGACACCAGTAGAACCAACATATCCAGTTCTTCTTGAAATTGAAGAGGTTGAAGTATTTGATCCAGGATTTGGTTATTGTGATACTGATCAATTAGTCATAACACCGAATAATGGGGCGATATTGGAACCAGTGATTGTGAACGGAAGAATTGAAAGTGTAAAAGTTATCAATGGTGGATTAGGATTTGCTGATCTTCCAGAAATTACTACAAATGCTGATAGTTGTGGATATAATTTTGAAGCTGTTCCTATTCTTAGAGTTGTTGATCCAGAAACTGTAGATCAAATACCCTCAACCGCAACTATTATAAATGTAGTTGATTGTGTTGGAAAAATACCACCAAAACAGATATTTGATATCAACCCAAGGTAAGTTAAATGGCAAAGTCTAGAAACTATGAATCAAAGGACATAAGGACCAAGGATGGAAATCTTAGGTTTGGACATATTCATAATGATCAGGTAAAATCATCAGTAATGGTTCAGGGTCAAGGTGGCCTTGAATATATCACCATAGACCAAACAAAACCCAGAAATGGATGGATGACCTCTAGATGTAGAGGAAGATATCAAGTAAAGGCAGGTGATAATATCCCCAAAGGTCAACCTGCAATGTATTTTGATGCTTGTAGCGGTGACATTGTTATTAGAACTAATGGTCGTATTTTAATGCAAGCAGAAAATATTCATTTGGATGCGAAAGGAAATGATACTAAAAACGGAAATATTACTTTAAAATCAAACCAACAAATAATGTTGGAAAGTAAGAAAATAAATATTAATTCATCAGAGTCTTGTAGTCTTCTTTCTAGTGGAGAACTGCAAACTAGTGCAGCAAATATATTAAAAATGTACGGCGGAACAATCGAAAATCTAACAGCAACTAGTTCTGAATATCTAAAAGGAAATATAACATTTCCTTCTGCATCAAATATACCTTTTATTTTCTAATTTACCATGTCAGGTCAAAATCTTAGCGATCAAGTTATTGGTGGTCAGTTATATGTAACTAATACAGAATCTACCCCTCTTCCATTACTTATAGGAGTAAAAAAAATAACAGGTGCTTCCTATCAACAATCTCCTGCCGTCATTGGGGATGATAAAGCATTTGTACTTCCCTTTGCCGCCTGTATGATCGGGCCTATGAAAAATCCAAAAGCACCAAAGCCAATTATTCCTGGTGCTCTTTGTAGTGGAAACAATTCTCCATATTCATTGGCAGTTATTGGAGATGCTGCAATATTTGATAATCTTGATGTTAATAGAGATGTGGGTGTTGGTCGTCATATTATTGCTCAAGGTGAAGTAATGTCCCGTTGTGGATCTCATATTTTATCAGCAAAGAAAAATTTTGATATTCCACACCCAACTAAAGAAGGTTGGAGATTAAGACATACTTGCCCAGAAGGACCATCAAATGATGTTTATTTCCGTGGAAGAGTTACAAATAAGACTTTTATTAATATACCAGATTATTGGACAAAATTAATTGATTATAGTACAATTACAGTATCTTTAACTCCAATTGGAGCACATCAAGATGTTATTGTGAAAAGAATAGATGATAAAAAAATACATTTACAAGCAAAGGGTGGAATACCAATTGATTGTTTTTATCATGTCTATGCAGAACGAAATGATGGTGAAAAACTAATTCCCGAATATGAGGGAGAAAGTCCAGCAGATTATCCAGGAAACAATGATGAATATTCAATTTCCGGATACCATTACGATATTAAGGAGAAATAAAAATGCCAGGTGAAGAATTTATACCCAGAAAAGTAGGTCAAAGAAATTGTGGAGATGGATCTACATTTGGAAGACTTTCTACAAGATATGATTTTGTAATGAAAGGTCTTACAAATGATTTAGAATATCCTCCAGAAGCTTGTAAACCTTGGTTACACTATAATATGAAAGTAGGTAACTTGCAGGCATTGCAATCAATTACTGCTCCACAATTTAGAGGAGGAACTTTTAGTGGAACATTTCAAGGAACAATCAATGTTCAATCTTGGAAAGGATTTGATATTAAACATCCAACAAAAGAAAATCACAGATTGCGTCACATTTGTTTAGAGGGACCTGAGGGAGGAGTATATTTTAGAGGAAGACTCAAAGACTCTAATGTAATCGATTTACCTGACTATTGGACTGGTTTAATTGATCCAGAATCCATTACTGTATCATTAACACAAATTGGTTCATCCCAAGACTTGATTATAGAAAAAATTGAATGGGGTAAAAAAATTATTGTACGATCTGGAAATGCGTCTAATGTTGATTGTTACTATTTGGTTCATGCCACAAGAATTGATGGGGAACCGTTAATTGTGGAATATGAAGGTCAAACACCTGCTGATTATCCAGGAGATGATAAACAATATTCAATTTCTGGTTATGATTATGATGCTCGTGGATTAAATAGCACTAAAGATTTTATTGAACCTGTTGATAATTTTGAGGAAGACATAATCTTATGACATATCCTGATTCATCTAAAATTAAATCAATCTATACTTCATTAACTTTAGAAAAAAATGATCTTAATGATTCTTTAGTTTATGCAAATGAAAGTGTTGGTATAGCATCTTCAAATATAAATGTTTATCAAATTCCACCAGCAGCTTTAGATAAAGTAGTTCTTCAAAAAATTGATTTAATTAATAGTAAAAAACAACAAATTGTAACACTATTAACTAATAATTTTAATTCAAGAGGTTGTGGAATAGGAAGTGCCACTGGTAGTATTGTTTCTAATGTTGTAGTTGTTGGAAGTGCTGCAACATTTTATTATGATTGTTCACCATTGTGTAGCATTGGGGTAAGTGCAAGAGTAACCCAAGATGTTTTATATGCTTGGAATTATCCTGCATTAGAAACATATAATAATAATGTACCAATTCCTCAAGAAAATGGTGTGCGTACAAAAGTTACATTATCAAATCTTGGAATTGGAAAAACAAGTTTGTTTTACAATGATCAAAATGATCCATTGGGAATAATGTCTACCTCAACTTTCATTGGTTATTATTATCCAATTACTGGAGTAGGTGCAAGTTGTACACAAATTATCAATCAAGTTACTGATTTAGAAAATGAGATAATTGGTATTAGATCAGATATAAACCAATTATTACCATCAATTAATATTTTAAAAGATAGAAAAACCGAAGAACAACTAACTGCTTTTTATGAAAATAGAAGTGTTACAGATACACAACAAAGAGTATCTGGAATATCTTCTGCGTTGAGTGTGTTGGATCAGTATAAAACTGATATTATAAATTATGAAAATAGTTTGTCATCAACATCCACATACTTAAATAAAACTGGTAACTACACTTATGGGGCTTGACAATCGAATCTGATCTTCGTATAATAACCAAGTAATCATGAAATCAATCGAATGCAAGATGAATATCTGACAAGATGTGTTGTGGATACACTTTCTCGCACTTTTTATCTTTATTCTAATTTAGGTGAAGAAAAAAAAGTCTCTTGTGAAACCGTAGATCAGTTTATGAATGTTCTTGAAGTAGTTCGTTCACAAGTTCATGAAGATTGTCTTGCATATTCTAATCCTCTATGAATCCTTATAAAATTAACATGAAAGGTTTAAAGGAAGTTGTAGTAAAGACAACTCCGGAGAATGTTCGGGAAGCAAATGAAGGTTTGTTTTATTCTAAAATGAATCTTCCAGAAGCAGCAAAGCACTGTGGAATGTCACAAAAAGAAATGCGCTTGACATTCTTTGAGTATCTAAAGTATAATCCACCAGTATACGAACCTTGAAAACTTGATGGATCACTTGACAATCTGGGTCAGATACCTTATGATTGTCTCATGCCCCTGTGGTGAAATTGGTAAACACAGGAGTCTCAAAAACTCCCGTCGAAAGACTTATCGGTTCAAGTCCGATTGGGGGCACTTGACAATCTGGGTTAAATACCTTATGATTGTCTCAACAAGGAAATATAGCTCAACTGGTTAGAGCACACGCCTTATAAGCGTGAGGTTCTGGGTTCAATCCCCAGTATTTCCACTGATCCTTAAAGGATCTTATTATGGGAGCGTGGCGGAACAGGTAGACGCACCAGACTTAAAATCTGTTGGGAGTATTCCCGTGGGAGTTCGATTCTCCCCGTTCCTATGAGGTTTATCCTCTAAATACTGAAAAGTAATAGGAATATTACTATGAAGTATAGAATTGATGCCGCATATGTTTGGTACAATAAAGGAAAACAAATTGTTTTAATGTACTTCATAAACCAAGTTCCTTTTACTTTTGATGAACTTCCAGATTGTGCAATGCAGGATTTGGAATTAATTCATTTAGCAGACAATGAAAGACGCTTTGATCCAGAGGACTTGTATCAATCTTCTTACTATCTTATATTAGAAGAATGTCATCCTTTGCTTTATGAGTTGGATTTAGAAAATCCAGAAATGTTGCCTGTTGATTAATTTGCCCTTGTAGCTCAGTGGTAGAGCAACGGTTTTGTAAACCGTTGGTCGCTGGTTCAAATCCGGTCGGGGGCTCTTGAGTTCTTTATAACTCCAAATGTCATTAATTTCCCAAAAAGACCGAGAACTTGCTATTAAAGCGTTAGAGCATTATAAGACACAAATTCCACTGACCATTACTATGGGAGAACTTGTTTCTGATACTGTCATCAAACAAGACGAACAAAAAATGATGGAACTAAACGCTTTAATCAATTGGATCAAATTGGAGTATCAAAAAAATGAACATTAAACTCTGGTATTGCGAGTCCATGAAACAATGGCGCTGGACTCTTACAGATAGTTCGCGTCCTATTCGTAAGCAAGAATCAGGACAACGACCATTTCTTCGTGATGCGATGAATGATGTTGCAAACACAGTAGAATATATGTTAGAATGCAAACAAAGTGAGTAAAAATACTTAATGAAATCAGATTTTTTTATAGATAAAGTAAGTAAAGATGAAGTCAAAGAACTTCTTTATACCTACCATTATCTTAAAGATGAATCTAAAGATTTTAAATCTGGTTTCAATTATGGACTTTACCGAAATACTTTCACAGATATCCTTAGAATTGGCGGCTGTCTTGGTACTTGCGTTTTTACTGGTCTCCCAGTTCCAGAAATTGCCGTAGGGGCATTTGGCCTAGAAAGAAATCAACAAGAAGGAATATACGAACTTTCAAGACTTTGTATACATCCTGATATTCAAAAAGAAGAATATAATATTACATCTTGGTTCGTTAGTCGTTGCATAAGGAGATTTAGAAAAGATGCCCGCGTTCGTGCTATTCTTAGTTACGCTGACTCTAATCACCATACTGGAACTATATACAGAGCTTGCAATTTTCAATACTATGGTCTAACAGATCCTAAAAAAGACTTTTATTATTCGGACGGAACTAAACACTCTCGCGGAAAAATAAAAGGTTCCGAGGGGGAATGGAAAGATAGATCTCGTAAACATAGGTACTTAATAATATTCGATAAAGACCTAGAAAAAAAGTTAAAATGGAAAGAAGAGAAGTGGATAAATAACTTATAACGGAACTATAAAATTAATAAAATGGGTCTTAATCGTCTCGATAACTTTCTGAAGAGCGTTCGTGGGGCAGTTATTCATGTTAATCCTGATAGTTTAGATGCAAGTGATGCAATTGATAATCAGGGTAATTCTGCCGCCAGACCTTTTATTACAATCCAAAGAGCTTTAATAGAAGCTTCAAGGTTTTCATATCAAAGTGGATTTGATAATGATAGATTTGATAAAACTACCATTCTTGTCTATCCAGGTGAGCATATTATAGATAACAGACCTGGATGGATACCTGATTGGGAAGAAGGATCTGATCCTAGTTTTTTATTAAGAAATGGAACTAGATCAATTGAATTTAGAGAATTAGATTATGCTTCAAATTTCAATGTAAACGATCCGGATAATGATCTTTACAAATTTAATAGTATTCATGGTGGTGTAATTATTCCACGCGGAGCATCCATCGTTGGTATGGATCTTCGTAAAACAAAAATAAGACCAAAGTATGTTCCTAATCCAGAAAATGATGCTATTGAAAGATCGGCAATATTTCGAGTAACTGGAGGAAGTTATCTCTGGAAATTTACGATTTTTGATGCAAATCCTAATGGCGAAGTATATAAAGACTATACCTCATTTACTCATTTACCTAATTTTTCTCACCACAAATTAACTGCATTTGAATATGCGGATGGTACAAATCCAGTTGTAATTCAAGATGATTTTATTCCATCATATTCAACAACCCGTACTGATCTAGACATTTATTATAATAAAATAGGTATTGCCTATGGAACAAGTAGCGGAAGACCAATATTAAATGATTATCCATCAACTTTGATTGATGTTCAAGCAAAAGTAGATGAATATCGTATTGTAGGATCTCGTGGATTTCAATCCATTATTACTGATATAAAATCTGGAGATGGAATAATTCCATCAAGTACAATTACTGTTGAATTTGAAAATCCAATTCCTGGAATTGAAGTTGATACACCAATCCAAATTCAAGGCATTTCCAATGAAGGTTATAATGGACAGTTTGTTGTTAGTGAAGTTGTTGGAATTACAACAGTAAAATATAAAACTGATGATATTCCTTCTGATCCAAGTCCTACAAATCAGGACATTTCTGGTGGAACTATTAATATCATTTCGGATACTGTCACATCCGCCTCTCCATACATTTTTAATGTCTCTCTGCGTTCTGTATATGGAATGTGTGGTCTTCATGCAGATGGAAACAAGTCTGATGGATTTAAGAGTATTGTAGTAGCACAATTTACTGGAATTGGACTACAAAAAGATGACAATGCTTTTGTGAAATATGATCCAGAAACAGGACTTTATCAAGATAGAAATTCAGTATCAAATTTATATTCAGATTCTAAAGCATTATTTAAACCAGAATATCAAAACTATCACATTAAAGCAAGTAATAATGCATTTATTCAGATAGTATCTGTATTTGCTATTGGTTATGCTGAACACTTCAAAAGTGAATCTGGCGGTGATTTATCGATTACTAATTCCAATTCTAACTTCGGAGCAAAATCTTTAGTTTCTGAAGGTTATAGACCAGAATCATTTGAAAGAGACGATATTGGTTACATCACTCATGTTATTTCTCCTCAAGAAATTGAAAGTAATGAAATTAATGTTGAATTTGAATCTATAGATATTTCGAAAACTTTAAGTGTTAATAATTCTAGTAGACTTTACCTTTATAATCAAACAAATCTAGACATTATACCCGAAAGTGTTATTGATGGTTATAGAGTAGGTGCTAGAAAAAATGATAGAATAAATGTACTTTTACCATCAGGTAATGATTTTATTGAGAAAAGTGCTCAAATAATAATGCAAGGTTCTTCTCAAATTTCATATGAGAAGAGTTATAAAGTTGCTAAAAAGACCAACAATATTGATAATGAAATAACATCAAATGTTATTACCTTAACAGAAAATCATGAATTTTTGAATGGCGAATCTGTAAGAGTAATTAGTAATACCGGTCAACTTCCTGATGGTTTAAGATCACAAGTTTATTATGTAATTACATCAGATGTTGATGGAACACTTAATGATAATCAAATTAAACTTGCTTCTACTTTAAATGATGCTTTAAATGGTGATGAATCTGCAGCTGCAGTTAACATCTATAGTAATGAGCAATCAAACTTAAGAGTTATTAGTAAAGTTTCTGATAAAAAATCAGGAGATATAGGTCATCCTATTCAGTGGGATAGTGTTAATGTAAATTGGTACATAAGTGTACAATCTGGAAATGAAATTTTCGCATCATTCGGTACAATAACAAATCAATCTGTATCGAGAAGTTACATTAAAAGATTTTCTGAAACTAGAAATGTTGCAGAATCTGTTTATAAGTTTAGATATGTCTTACCAAAAGATTCTCCACTTGCAGCAAGACCTCCTTTAGATGGTTATGTAATACAAGAGTCTGGATCTACTACAGGTGAAACATCAGAAATTTCTAAGTATTATAGTTTAAGTACAGTACAGTTAACTAATTCTACAGAACTTAGAAACTTTAAATTTATTTCTGATGTTACTTGGACTAATGGAGTAGCGACATTTACATCTGAATTACCTCACAATTTAACTACAGGAAATAAAGTTCAAATTAGAAATGTAAAAAGTACATTAAATTCATCTGCAACTTTTAACTTAGGATTTAATGGTGAATTTGAGGTGACTGATGTTACATCAAGAAAATCTTTCACTGTCAATATTGCATCAGATCCGGGAACATTTACAAATAATATTTCAATAAGAAATGAAGATCTTCCATATTTTAAAAAATCAAATTACAAAAATACTTTTGTAGTCTATAGAGTACAAGAAATTCAACCTTACATTAAGGATCAACAAGACGGTGTTTATCATTTATTGGTAACAAATTCATCATATTCTCCCGCGATAACACCATTTAATACTCAAAGGTTCTCTCAACCAATCCAAAATTTATATCCACAAGTAAACAGAGATAATCCAAATTCTGATCCTAAAGAAGCATCTTCATTTGCTCTTCCATATCCAGTTGGTCAAGTTGTTATAAATGATCCTGAATTAAGTTTAACAAAGGAAACATTAAACAAAATTAATAATGACTTTAGTGTTGGATTTGCAATTACCGACATCAGATCAAATTCCGTAGGAACTTCTCATACAATCTTTACTGATGTTGATCATGGATTAAGTAGAATTACAAAAGTTCAGATTACAAGTGCTGGATCTGGATATGGTTTATTGTCTGGTGTTTCTGGAACTTTATATAACGCGAAACTAGTTGGACTCGCTGGTTCTACTACTGGTGATGGTGCTACAGCAGTCGTTTCATATAACAGTTTTGGACAAATAACAAATGTTAAAATAATGGATGGCGGTAGTGCCTATCGTGTTGGAAATGTACTTCAGATCACTGGAACTGCCACTACAACAGGGTTCTCGACCGCAACAGTAACTGTCAGTTCAATTTATAGTAATATTAATGATGTAATTTCTATAAATCAAGTATATTCGGATAATATAAACGATTACGATCAATATAATAATCTTTATAGAATTACCAGTATACCTGCTGGTTCAACTGGAACAAAAAGAATTGTAGTTGCTTCTGCATCTACAATCACTAATTTATCTGGAACATCTGGAGTTGGTATTGGACTTACTTATGTACAAAATTCAAGAGCAATTTTAACTGGAAGTTCAATAAGAGTTTCTGCAATTAATTATTCAAGAAATTCTGGAATTTGTACTGTTACTACAACACAAATTCATGGATTGAAACTTGGAAATAAAGTAAAAATTGGTAGATCTAATAATAATTTCTTCAATAATGATTTTATTGTTAAAAAAGTTTTAAATACACAATCATTTGAAATAAATTGCGGAATATCTAGTGTCAGTCAGACATCTACAGGAACAATATATGTTTACAGATATCCTCATGTTTCTGGATCAGGAAAAATTAATAAGACAAATGAAAGTTCAACTGGAAGATTAAATGTAGAATATGCAGGAATTACTACATCTCTACAAATTACTATAAATGATCCAAATACTGATCAAGTTTCTATATTAGGAATTAATAATTTAGACTTTGAAATTGGTGATTACTTATCAATTAATGATGAAATTATGAGGATTAAATCCTCTGTTACGGGAAACCCAGTATATGTTTATAGAGGAGTTCTTGGAACGAGAAAGAGTGAGCATTTAGCAGAATCTGTAATACGCAGAATCAATCCAAGACCAATTGAATTCCGTAGAAATTCTATCATTAGAGCTTCTGGACATACATTTGAATATGTTGGATTCGGTCCTGGAAATTACTCAACATCACTGCCAGAAAAACAAGACAGACAACTAACGGGACAAGAAGAACTACTTTCACAATCAACAAAAATTGATGGAGGTATAGTTGTATTCACTGGAATGAATGATGCTGGTGATTTTTATATTGGTAACAAAAAAGTAAGTTCTGCTACTGGTCAAGAGGAAGTATTTGATACACCGATACCTACATTTACTGGCGAAGAACTTGAAGTTAATATTGGTGGATTAAGTGTTGGATTTGATGTTCTAACACCTTTAGAAGTTTCAATTAACCGTTCAATCTATGTTGGTGGTGGAAATGATAACAATATAATTTCTCGTTTTGATGGTCCGGTAGTTTTCAACAATAAAATAACTTCTAAGTCTGAAAAAGGTATAGAGGTTTCTTCTTTATTCATTCAAGGTGATGCTGCAACTGCTAGAAAATATTCAGTTGGTATTTCAACTCCATCTCTTGTAGGAAATACTGGCGATTTAACATACAATGCAAATCCACGCGAAGATGGTTATGTTGGATGGGTTTATACTTATGAAAATAATTGGAGAAGATTTGGACCAATTCAAAATGAGAGTGGAAGATATGTTGGTATTTGGAGTGGAACTTTTATTGGAGATGGGTCTGGTTTAACAAATGTATCTGACATTTGGATTGACAATGGAATCGGAATTTCTACAACAAGAAAACTTGGTGTTAACACTACATCAGCAAAATCCACTGTTTCAATGTTTGTATATGGTGATTCTGAATTTGAGGGAAATTCGAGTTTCACTGGAATTGTAACATTTAAAAATACAACACAGTCTACTACCAAAGATAATGGAGTAGTTGTGGTTAAAGGTGGTGTTGGTATTGGAAGTAACTTAAATGTTGGTGGAGACTTTAATGTAACAGGAGTATCAAGTTTTATTGGAACTGCATATTTCCAAAACATTGATACACTTAGTGTACTTAATTTTCAATCTGATGTTAACTTTAAAGATAATGTAACAATCGAAAAAAATCTATATCTTAAGGATGATATGTATCTTAGAGATCAACCAATTAGATCAGTAATATCTGGATATAGTATTGTTTTTGGTCTTTGATTAAATGATAAATAATACAAGAAAAAAGATTAGTTACATAAGTACGAGGAACTGATGGCTAGAAAATTAATCAGCGGTAATGATGTTCTTTCATTTAGTCCTGCAACTGGAATTATACAAATAAATGGATATATTCCATTATCTAAACTACTTCTAGTTAATAATGCAACAAAAAATGTATCGTTATTTAATTTTTCGGACCCAAATACTCCTGCTACAGTAACATACGACTCTGAACAAAACATCACATCTATTGATGTTTCGTATAACACTACAACAATGAGTTCTAGTGATAAAATACAAGTTTATTATGAAAAAGAAGAACTAGAAATAAAACCAGCAAGAACTTATAGAGATCCTGTAAGTAAAATGAGGGTGAGTAATCCTCAAACATTAATTGATACTGACTTTGAATATGGTTCACAACCAACAAAATGGGAAACTGTAAAACTAATAAACAATGTTCCCACTTCATATTCATCACCTTTTACTGAAAACGCCATTTCTATTGCATCTATTAATGTATCTAATGGCGATAATATAATGACAGTGAAGACCAATCAACAACATAATTTGCCCATAGGTGGTGTTGTTGAAATTACTGGTCTAACCGATTCAAAGTATGAAGGAACATTTATTGTTAAAACTTCATCTTCAACTCAATTCTCAGTAAAAATACCATTTAACGCAAATAAAACCACTGATCTTAGCACAATCTATAGTACTGCATACAAAGGTGCTTTTTATACTGGATCATCTATTGCAACAAATGATGTAACTACTAGTACTGGTGTAGAATCTACTCTTACTGTAATAACACCAAATCTTCATGGATTTAAAAATAACACAAAATTATATTTAAAAAATTCACGAGCAACCAAAAAGTTTGAATTCAATGTACCAAGTGCGGTAGTTGGTATTGGATCTACTCAATACAGATCTGAAATTAGTGGCATTGGCGGATCACCAGAAGAAGAATATTATTCAAAAAATAAAATCATAGCGGAAGAATTTATTGGTAGTTTTGAAATTAATCTACCAGATGTTAACTTCAATACCTCAAGTGGAATAGTAACTTATAGTCTTTCTACTCAATTTGGATCTGCATCTAGAAGTGGGATTTCTACAGATGATGTTTTAATTTTCTATACTCCTGAAGGAAATTTTCCAATTCAAAAGCCAGGATCTCCTTCATCGGTTAATGTTCCTAATTTTACTCCTTTTAGAGTTGTATCTGCTGATACAACCGCAGGTATTGTGTCATTTACATTTAATGATGCCTACAACTCATCTTTACCAGTTATTCTTGCTGGAGATGGAACCAATCAATTTGGAAATCATAGATTTATAAAAGGATATAGAATTAGTGAATTTATATATCCATACACCATTGTTTTTGATAAGGAAACTGATTTTCAGCAAAATGATTTACTAATCTTAAATACAAATTATACTACATCTACATTTGATTCTTATAGTAGATCATATTTGACAAAATATAATGGTGAATATAATACATCTAGTTACCCATACTATAAGTACACTATTACATCAGTTGGATCTGGAGGAACTTCTGTAACTATTAAACCAGATTGGACTTACTTTAATAATAGAAAAGTAAAAAATGATGTTCCTGGTTTTATATGGGCAGCATCAAAAGTAGTTGATCATCCACTATCAAATTCTCTTTATCTTGCGCCATCTGCAGGATTTTCAACTGATACTTATGATAATTATCAATATGTTTTATATAGAAACACCAGTTCTGCATCTAGACTACCATCATTGAGTGATAATACAAATTATATTCTTCAGCAAGTTTCTAATAAAAAAGATTGGTATAGAATTTATAGAGCAGAAAACAATAACGACACAACAGCAAATTGGAATACTCCTATAGATATTTATTTTAATCCTCCAAATAATCCAAATAATCCTTCCAATACAAATGGTACTGCAATTAATGTATTGAGTGTAGGAATTCATACAATTACTTCTGCTCTTAGATTTAAAAATGCAAATACAATTTCTCTTCCAAGTAGAGGGGGACTTGAAAATAATGCACAAGTTGTTTATAACTCAAATGTAAGTTCAATTGGAAACTTAGAAGCTAACGCAACATATAATATAAAAACTGAAGATAATAGATTAGACGCAAATAGATTCAGATTATCAACTTCGACTGACTTTGTTAAGGTTTATGGAATTGAATATTCCACAGATCAAAATTTTATGGACATTTACATCTATGATCTTGAGGATAGAGTAAGTGCAGATTTAACTGCTGTAGATGGAATTATAAAGGCAGGAATTGCGGCGGGAAATGTAATTCAAATAAGTGGTTCCGATTATTCAAATCCAGTAAAAAAATATTTCATTAATAATAGTTTTAGAATTTCTTCTGTTAATACTTATACTTCTGTTACTAAACAGAATGCAAGTTCAGCTGCAAATACTTATCGTTATGTTTATAGAATTAGAGTAGATGTTCCGAGAGACGGAACATTTAATACTAAAACAGCTATAAGTGTTTTTATTACTCAAAATGCATCTGCTTTACAAAATATAAAAATTACGAGTATCAAAGAACTTGATACCTCTGTTGCGGGAATTGCAGGAACACACATTTTAACACAAAATATTGATGGTGCTGTTGATGATATTTACACGGTTACTGAATCACAAAATAATAGTTTTGTGTTTAAAACACTATCAGATATACCTGAAATTACAAAGAACATCACTAGTTTCTCTGCTATTGGTTCTGGTGCTATAACTTTTGGTAATACAAACGCTCGCCTAACAGTTACTAATAATGGTGCTACAAATGTAAGTGTGGCAAATAATAATGGAAATACTAGTACTTGGGTCAGCACTCTTGGAAATACTGGATATACTGCCCCAATATCAGTATCTTTTCAATTGGCAAATGCCGGATCATATTATTTTGCAGTAGGATTAACTGATTTAACTTCTGGTACTAATATAAACTATGCTCAAGGATATACAATTTACCAATATTCTGGCATTTATGTTGGGGGAAATTATGTAGGTTCATATACTAAAGACACTGGTAGTTCTAGTTTACTATATGATTTAAACTCGAATCATGTTTATAAAGTATTTTATGATATTGATGGATATGTAAAATATTATAGAAATGGTGTTCAATTTGATTCACAATTCATTGGGACAGGTAAAACACTTAGACCATATGTTTGTAATTATGATTATTTTTACACTTACAATATGTCTGCGTCCAACATTATAATTGGTGATCGTGGTCTTCCATTTACTGCAAATGTAACAAACTATTTGAAATTATCATCACATAATTTTTCAGATGGTGCAGAAGTAACATTTAAAGCAGAACCACCTACTGTTCAATCAATACTACCTTTGGTCCACAATCAAAAATATTATGTTAGGGTTTTAGATGGTGATTATGTTGGATTAACTAGTACACTTGAAGATGCCATTGATAGAACTAAATCTTTGATTGGATTTAGCACATCTGGTATTTCAACAGCTACTTATAAACTTGTTACCAATAGTATTAGAGGTTATCTAATTGGTAAGGGAAGTGTTGCTATTACTACAACTTCTTCTTTAGTTAATGGCACTAATACTAATTTCTTAACAGATTTTACCACTGGAGATGTATTTAGAGTTTATAAATTAGGATCAAATCAACCTGGAAATTATTTTGAATCAAAAATTGCAAGTATAAAAGGTGACAAAGTATTAAAATTAGAATCTATTCCATCTTTTGAAAATACATCTTGTAGTTACTTTAAAGAAACCAATCTTTATCCAGTGTCTGATGGAAAAATAGTACATCGCCCATTTGATGGTGGAGTGGCAATGTATACTGGATTGCTTCCAAATAGTAAAGTTATAAGACAAAGTAGAAAATATTTTAGATATCAGTCTGGAAAAGGAATTCAAGTATCGATGGCGGTTAACTTTAATCCAACATCTGATATTAATACAATAACTTCTGTTGGAACCGGATTAACATCAATTTACAATATTCAATCAAAATTCCCACACAATATCTCAACCAACGCTCCACAATCGTCACAAAGAATTAGAATTTCAAATTATGTAGGAGCAGGCGCAACATTTTTCAATAGAAAAAGCAATGAAACTGGATTCCCAATAGTCTCAGTTATTGATGATTTTAATTTTAGAATTAATATTGGTAATAGAACTAATATAACTGGTCTTACTGGATTCCCACATTATACTGTTCAAAATTGGCAAGATGCTTCACTTAAGGCTGGATTATTTGATGATCAAAATGGATTTTTCTTTGAGTATGATGGTACTAACATATATGCAGTTAGAAGATCTTCTACACAACAAATATCTGGTAGATTTGAAACAGAAAGAAATTCTACCTTGATCAATGGTCAGGATAGTATTTTAACATCCCAACTGTCTGACGGAGATTCTATTGTAATTAGAGGACAAACCTACAAGGTTATAAAGGTTCTCGGTGATACTTCTATCAGTATACAACCTGCGTATAGAGGAAATGCATCAAAAGAAGTAGTCATAAGTAAAACTATTGATACAAAAATTCCACAATCACAATGGAATATTGATAGAATGGATGGAACGGGTGACAGTGGTTATAAGATTGATATTTCCACCATACAGATGATTTACATGGATTATTCTTGGTATGGTGCTGGAAGTATTCGATTCGGATTTAAAGACATTTATGGTGAAGTAAGATACTGTCACGAATTTATTCACAATAATGTATTTACTGAATCTTACTTCAGATCTGGTAATATTCCTGCAAGATATGAAGTTGAAACTTTTGATGATCCATTATATTCACCAGCATTATCACACTGGGGTGTATCTGTTATCATGGACGGTAGATTTGATGATGATAAGGCATACTTGTTTACGGCAGATTCGAAAACTTTACCATTCACAAATGATGGTTATTCTTCAGTGTTTACTGCCAGTTCTACAATTGGAGATTTTTACCTCACAAACATTAGTAGTACAGAATATTCTCAACTTGTTGTTGGTCAGGAACTATTCCAACATAATAGTGCTGGAACTCCCGCATATAATAATATACAAAAAGGAACAAAAATAGTTTCTCTTGAAATTGACACAACATCATATAGTACAAAAATTCCTAGTAGTAGTATTAGATATAAAATTAAAATGGATAGACCAGCAATTGCTACTGGTGCTACACTTTATTTGAACTCATTCTCTGGAACTTCCTCAAATCTACAGTCATTAATTCCTCTAGTATCAATTAGACTTGCACCATCTGTTGATAACTCTAGTATCGGTAATTTGGGTGTTAGAGATATTATTAACCGAATGCAATTAACACTAAAATCTGCTGGTGTCTTAACAACTCATGACTGTGAAGTAAAATTAGTTCTAAATGGAAAACTGTCTGATGAATCTTTTACGGGAGCTGGATCTCCAAGTTTAAGTCAAATTTATAAGCATAATATCGGTGATACTATTTCAGAAGGAATTATTGTTTATTCCTTCCGTGCTCAGGGTGGTGGATTACTTGCAGCATCTGCAACTACAGGACTACTTGGAAGAAGATCTTTGAGTGGAACTGAAGTTTCTCTTGATGAACTTGCTTTACTCGGTAATTCAATTTTGGGTGGTGACAATACTTACCCAGATGGTCCAGATATTTTAACTTTGTGTGTACAACCAATTGATACATCCACAATCAGTGGAGCGTCTCCTATGATTATCACAGGAAGAATCTCTTGGGCAGAAGCACAAGCATAATATCACTAATAAATATAAAATAAAAGGATTCTTAATAGATAATGTCATTACTTAGAGTAAATACAATTCGAAATAAAGACGGCATAGGAAATCCGGATTTTGATAGAGGAATATCAGTATCTTCTGGTATTTCTACAATTGGAAATGTTAGAATTACCCCAGTGGGAACTGGAGCAACAATAGGTACTGCAAACACAGTTGGTGTAGTTACTTACTATGGTGATGGTTCTAATTTAACTGGGGTTACTAACTTTAATATTGTTAATCAAGGATTATCAACAACCACTGTTTTTCCCACTTTCGCTAGATCTGTTGGTTTAACTACAATTGGAATTGTAACAACACAAATTGCTTATATTCCAAGTAGCGGAAATCTTGGTATTGGAGTAACAAATCCAACAAGTAAACTTCATGTTAACGGTACTGTTAATATTTCAGGTACATCGGCAATATCTACAACTTCTTCAACTACAGCACTTAGTATTACACAATTAGGTACTGGAAATGCATTAGTTGTCGAAGACTCTGCTAGTACAGATTCAAGTCCTTTTGTTATTAATAATATTGGCGATGTTGGAATAGGAACAAATAATCCAACACAAAAATTAGATGTAATTGGAATTGGACAATTTAATGCTAATGGAGCATCATTAAATCTTGTAGGAACAGATCATACTTACATCCAATTTTATCCAGATGGAATTGCTGCTGGAAGAAAGGCATACTTTGGATATCCTAATGTATCTGATGACAATTTAACTATTCAAAATCAAATCCTTGGTGCAAATATAGTTTTGAACCCAGCGGGTACGGGTAGTGTACTTATCGACACAACATCATCAACAGGAACAGCATTACAACCACTTCAAGTATCTGGTGGTGCTTACATTTCTGGTAAAGTTGGTATAGCAGTAACAAATCCAACTGAAGCACTCCAAATAGGAACAGCAGTAACTATTAGTGCAACTGGAATTATTAGTGCAACTAAATTTGTTGGAAGTTTGGAAGGAAGCGCAACAAACGCAACAAGTGCAACAAACGCAACAAACGCATCTAGCTTGGCTTTATCTGTAGAAAGGACAAGTACAAATGCTCATTATTTAACATATTCTTCGGCAACAACAAATAATCAATTAATTAAAACTGATGATAGAGCAAATTATTTAACATATACTCCAAATAATGGTACATTATCTGTAAGAAATGTAAGTGTTGGTGCAGCTTTAACTTCTTCCAATGTTACAGTAAGTACAACATTAACCGTCCAAACAAATGGATCATGTACAGGTGATTTTTCTGTCGGTATTAGTACTTCTAGTGGTATTGTTTTAACCGCAGCAAATGGTAACAAGTATAGACTTTTTGTTTCCAATACTGGTGTATTAAGTACACAATTAGTTCCATAAATAAATATAATAAAAAGTACGAGGGGATAGTGAACCTCAGGAGATCATATGGCAATTAATAAAAATTTTGTCATTAAGAATGGTCTTGAAGTATTCAATAATCTCGTAATTGCTGACCAAACTAGAAATAAAGTTGGTATTGGGACGATTGATGTAGAATATAAGGTTGATATTAGGGGCGATCTTTCTGTTGATGGAAAAGTATATCTAACTCCAGAAAATCCAATCGTTGGTATAGTATCGGGAACATTAAATTCATCTACTAGAGATTATATTACCGGTATTAGTACATCTAATATAGAAGTAAATGATCTGGTAACTGATGGTGTTGGTGGTATATTAAATTCAAAAGTAATTCGTGTAGGAATATCAAGTTTACAAATATTCCCTCAACATAATAGAACCACTGGTTCTATTACTAAAAGTATTATCATTGCCAAAAGAGTAACACCTGGAGATGCAAATGATGTTTTAGTTTCTAGAGGTGATAGTCTTCCACCAATATGGAAAAAACCCTCAGCTGATACTACAGTAATAGTATCATCTTCATCAACTATAGTTCATTATCCCACTTTTGTTACTGGAATTGGAACAACAAGTTCAGTTATAAATCAAACAAATTTTACTCTTATACCATCAAGTGGTAGTCTTGGTTTAGGAGTTTCCATACCAACCGAAAGATTAGATGTTAGTGGTAATGTAAAAATTAGTGGCATTATTACTGCATCGGAAATTGATATAGGAACTTCTGGATTAACATTTAATGCTTCATCTTCCACAGGAAAAGTTGGAATAAACTCTATTACCCCAAAATCAACTTTAGATATTAATGGTAATCTAAATGTAACGGGAATAGCAACTGTAGGAATTCTTTCTGCAACAAATGCAACAGTTTCTGGAGTTGCTACAGTAGGAATTCTTTCTGCAACAAATGCAACAGTTTCTGGAGTTGCTACAGTAGGAATTCTTTCCGCAATAAATGCTAATGTAACAGAAACAGTTACTGCTAATACTGTCGATGCCCTCACATATTTTGGTGATGGTGTTAATTTAACAGGAATTGTAACTCAAATTACTGCAGGTATTGGTGTCACAATTACATCATCACAAAATCCAGGAAAAGGTGTTGTAAATATCAACGCTTATTATCCAATCGGTAAAACTATTTTTGTAACACAAAATGGTAATGATGAAAATAGTGGATTAACCGAAAATGATTCTAAGAAAACAATTAAAGCAGCAGCTTCTATTGCATTTCCTGGAGATACAATAAAAGTATTCCCTGGAGTTTATGTCGAAAATAATCCAATTTATCTAAGAAAAAGGGTTGCTGTAGAAGGAACTGAATTAAGAAACTGTGTTGTTACTCCGAGATATACTGATAAAGATTTGTTTTATGTAAACAATAGTTGCCATATAACAGACTTAAGTTTTATTGGTCCTACAATGACCAATAGTTCTTCCATAGTTTCTTTACAACCATTGACTGGCGTTGCAACAGATAGATTTTTTGATGCTGCCAGAATGATTAGATATAATCTAGATTATATTGCAAAAGAAGCAGTAGGATTTTTAACTAGTACACAATACATCGGTGCAGGAAGAACACAGACCTCAGCACCTGTTTTCAGAATTGAAGATGTATTTGGAAATCCTATAGATGCAAGTAATTGTAGTGATGATATCAAGAGTATATTCAAGGCAGTTATTCATGATATTACTAGAGGTGGAAATTCAAAGTGTGTAGGGGCAGGTAAATCATATTATGATGATAATGGAACACTCTTACATATAACTGGTACTGAAGTTAATGGATATAGCATAAAAGAAGCAACAATTGATACAATTCAATATGCTGCAGGTATTGCCAGAGCAATTATTAATAATTCAACATGGGGTAGTAATCCTACAGGATCCGAAATAGGTGTTACAACTGCTTCATATAATAATGTAACAGGAATAACTACAATTACAGCAACTAATCATGGATTAGCAAAAGGAAATGCTGTAAAAATAGTTGGTCTTGGATTCACTTGTCCATCTGGTCCTGGAATTGTTACTTATCCAAGTGGTGCATTTGGATATACATTCAATGTCAAAAATGTAAATAATGCAAATGAGTTTGAAGTTGTAGTTGGTCAATCAACACTTCCACATACTTATGTTTCTGGCGGAACCATACAAAAATATGAAAACTTCCAGAATGAGTTTACACAAGTAAAAGATCTTTCAATGCAACCAGATTATGATACTGGATTCAATGATGCAGTAAATGGTTGTGCAAATGTAGTATCTGCAATTTATTCTTGTGTTGGTGTTGTAACAACTATTATCAATCAAGGACTAAGTGTTCTTGGTGCTGGTATTAATACAACATTCCCCGGAAATTCTGGAATTGGTACATCTTCGGTAATTGCTATTACAAGTGCAGTTTATGATAATGTTACTGGACAAACTACTTTAACTGCACCGAACTTATCGGTTAAAGTTGGAGATATTGTTGAACTCAGAGATCTGAATTTTAGTTGTAATTCTGGTGGTGGAATATCAACTCAAAGATTCCCATCTGGTGCATATGGATATCAGTTTGATGTAACAAAAATAAACAGCAATGGGTCATTTGTAGTTAATACTGGTGTTTCAACAATACCTCACACTTATGTTGGTGGTGGTTATATTGTAAACCGAGCAATTGGAGTAACCACTGCTTATTATGATAACACGACAGGTATTACAACAATTACTGCTTCTGGAGCGAAAATAAAAATTGGAGATTATGTAAAACTTCACGATTTAGAGTTTACATGTACTAGTGGTGCAGCAACAACTACACTATATCCAACGGGTAATCTTGGATATGAGTTCAGAGTAATTAATGTACTCGATTCTGGTTCTACATTCATTGTTAATACTGGTGTTTCAACAATACCTCACACCTATGTTGGTGGAGGATTTGTATTCCCACCATATTCTCCTGGTGTAGGTCCTATTACACAAGGACCTTATGTTAGAAACTGTACCAACTTTGTTGCTGGAAGCATTGGTATGAAAGTGGATGGATTTAATGCTGAACCTGGAGATGAAGAAGATATTGGTGTAACTGGTACAATGAGTGTAGACTCCTATACTCAATATAATCAGGGTGGTATTGGAGTTTCTATCACTAATGGTGCTTATACACAGTTAGTTTCCATATTTACAATTTGTGATGATATTGCCATTTATACAGCATCTGGTGGACAATGCGATATTACTAACTCAAACTGTTCATTTGGTAATTATGGTCTTTATTCCAATGGTGTTGGTGGAAATGATAGTAAATCCATTTATCGCCATACTGGATTTGCAAAAACAGATGCTCCATCAGAACAATCAATCATTGAAGTTGCCGGTATTGGTACTTTAAGACCTTATGATGGTCAAGCAATTTACTTTGGAGAATTATATTATCAAGTAAGTGGTATTAAAATTATTAATGGTGGTTCTGGATACACACAACCTCCTATAGTCACTATTGATAATCCTACTGGACCTAACGGAATTCGTGCTGAAGCAATTCCAACTATAGATTCATCTGGAAAAGTTACTGCAATAGATATTATTAGTACTGGTAATCAGTATAGACCATCAGATTTACCTCAAATTACAATATCTTCTCCTGGAGTAGGAACTACAGCAATTGCAGAACTAGAATTTTATCCAATTTATTATACAATTCAATCCGCAACTTTACCAAATGCAGGTATTTCTACAATTACTTTGAATACTAATCTAAATAATACAGTTGGAGCAGGAACTACAGTTTACTTTACTAGAATAAGTTTGCAAATTGCAACATCAATTTCTTTAGAATGGGTTGGAGCAGGAACAAACATTAATACAGCAAAACCTGCTTTAGGTGGAGTTACGATTCAAGAAAATGAAGTTGTAAAAGTAAATGGTGGTCAAGTAGTTTATACAAGTACAAACCAAGCAGGTAACTTCCAAATTGGTGATGACATCAGAATTAATCAATTAACTGGTACTATTAGCGGAAGAGCCTTTAGTCAAAGTATATTAAATACAGTAACACCACTCATCATCGCACTAGGTAACTAAAATGGCAGCAGTAGCACTTAATACATTCAAAACAATAAGAAAAACTATTACAACAAGTGCAGTTGGAATTTATACTTGTCCTGTAGGTGTTTCTGCAATTGTTCTTTTGGCACAAGTTACAAATTTAACTTCAGATACTACATCTCAAGTTACAGCAATTCATTCTAGACCAAGTGAATCACCAACTGATTTTAAATTTGCTAATGGAGCATATGTTCCACCAAATGATAGCATTAATATTGTACCTGATGGAAGATTAGCACTTGAGACTAATGATATTATAAAAGTTGAAGCAACTGGAAATGATCAGTTAAATATTGTTATAAGTGTTCTCGAAACTGCAAAACAATAAGTAAATGTCAAAACTAGTATCTGGAAGAATTAAAAAAACACCACAAACTGGTATCACTTCTGATCGTTATCAATTTTTAGGATTGGAACAAGCAGAACCAGATTTAGGTGATCCACAAATTGGTGTTTCATCTGTTGGTGCTAATCCCCATCCTCCTGGGGATCAATACTTATTAGCAAATGTTGAGGGTCAAACTGGAAAAAGATATTGGATACCAGTAACTCAAATAAATCTTGGTATTCGAGACCCTGGAACTTTTACTGTTTTTAATAACGATGTTCAAGTAGGTATTGCAAACAGCTTTAATGTATTTAATTTTGTAGGTGCTGGTGTTACTGTTGATTATGTTGGACCAAATATAGAAGATCAAACTGGTATTGCAACAGTAAGAATTCTTGTTACCGATTTATTAGCACCTGGAAATGAATATGAAATTCCATATCATGATCCTATTACTGGATTTCTAAAAGGATCTGATGGTTTTGTTTATAGAAATGGAAATGTTGGAATTGGTTCAACGATACCAGTTGCAAAATTGAATGTTGTTGGTAATTCAATTATTACTGGCGTCACAACTTTAGGTACTCTTAAAATTTCTTCTGGAGTTGTTACTGCAACATCTGGTATCATTACATATTATGGAGAATTCTTTGGAAATGTTACTGGAAGTGCATCAACAGCATCATTTGCAACAACAGCATTTAATTTAACAGATGCTTCTGGTATTCTTGCTGGAACAATAAGTTCTTCAAGATTATCTGGGGATTATGGTATTAATGTTACAGGTTCTGCATCGACCGCATCATTTGCAACAACAGCATTTAATTTAACAGATGCTTCTGGTATTCTTGCTGGAACAATAAGTTCTTCAAGATTATCTGGGACATATGATATTAATATTAGTGGAACAGCACAAAATGTAGTTCAAATTATAGATCAAGTAATAAATGCTTCTAGTTTAAGTGTAGTTGGCCCATCAACATTTACTGGACCAGTTTTATTTAATGACACTGTAGGGATCGCTACGACTAGTTCAACAGTAGCATTAACCGTTGAAAGTTACGGACTAAAAACTGGAGTAGGTACATTTATTGCTAGTCCGGGCACAGAAGAAATTATAGATATTATTGATACAGATACTTATGATTTTAAAACAATTGAATATACATTTCATTTTGAATATCAAAATTATATTCAATCCCAAAAAATACTAGTGATGCAGAATAAAACTTCTGCTTTTGGGCAAGAATATGCAATTATGTATCATCCTTCAAAGATTGTTTCACTATCTGCAAATATGCAAGGTAACTTTTGTTATATACTCACCGTTCCAGAAACAGGTATTTCTGGATTAACCACTTATAGATTTGTAAAAGGATCACTTCTATAAATGAAAAAATATACCATCAAAGTTACTAGATCAGAATATTGGCAAGAAATTTATGATACTTTGTGTGGTATTTCTTCGTGCGATTGCATTCCAGATAGAGAAGTTGTTTGTTCTGATGAAAAATTACATAGTCCTACAAGAGGAACTTTTGAACTTTCTGATGAAGAAGCAGAAGAATTAAAAAATCACGAATATATTGAATGGGTTGAATTATCACCGACAGATTATCAAAACATTTACCCAAAACCTCAACCAGCAACAAGAAGATTTAAAAAAGATGTTAAAATATACCGTGATTTGGATGTAAGTGATATACCAATAACAAATCCAACTTCCAGTGAATTAAATAGAACTAATTGGGCAGTTAAAAGAGTAGAAATTAAAAACAACCAAGAGTTTTGGGGTAATTTAATTGGAAATATTTCATATCAAAATAGCGATATAAGGTATAGTCTTACAGGAAAAAATGTTGATATTGTAATTCACGATTCTGGTATTCTTCAATATCATCCGGAATTCTTAGATGAAGAGGGAAAATCTAGAGTTAGAGATATTGTTTTGGATGGACCATATTATATTGATCCCGATTATTTTGATAATGTTATTCCTAATGTAAAATATACAAAACCAGATGGTAGAGTTGGAATTGCAACAACTTCTGCTAGAGAATGGTGGTCAAATAGTTCTAAAAGATCTGCTACATTTTCTAGTATAGGTACTGTAAGTATCTCAGTAAATTATACTGTAGAAAGATCAATGGGCGCTTCTTTGGATGGAACTAATTCTTTGATTACTGGTCATGGTACAGCTGTCGCTGGATTGGCAGGTGGAAAAACTATGGGTCTTGCCTTTGAGGCAAATATTTGGAATATGCCAGCAATTACTGATAATGTCTCAATGGATATAGAACCTAGTTATAATTTAATTAAATTATTTCATAAGTATAAACCAATTAATCAAGAAACAGGAAGAAAAAATCCAACAGTTGTAAATGGTAGTTGGATTTATCAATCAGCATTTTATTCTAATAGTGTTGTTGGATATAGATTTAGAACTGAAATTGGTACTTTTATTGGTAACTCAGCAACAACAAATCAAGTTACCGCAATGAAAAATGGATTGTATAATCAAGTTAATGGTTCCTTTAAATCATGGGTATCATCTTCCAGATCATCATCAACTAATACTGCTGGTAATGAATTAATGGATGAGGGTGTTATTTATGTTGCAGCCGCTGGAAATAACAATCAAAGATTAGGAATTGGAAAAAGTGATCCCGATAGATTAAATTATATGCAAGATAGATTTTTTAATGCTGGCGATCCTAGACCAGAATTTGGAGGATTAAATACACCATGCAATCATAGAGATTGGTTGAATCCTCAAGGAATTGGATTTAATTCTATTACTGATTATCATCCAGTAATTTCTGTTGGTGCTATGGATGAGTTTGTTAACTCCGATTTAACAGAAAGAAAGGCATTTTATTCAAATAATGGTCCCGGAATTGATGTTTGGGCTCCTGCAGATGAAACATTAGCGCCAGGAACTAATAATGTTAGTGGATATACTGATTATCAAAGATATGATGACAATCGATTCTATGATTGTTATTTTAATGGAACATCTGCTGGCGCACCGGTTGCCACTGGTTTAATTGCTTTGTATCTAGAGACAAATCCAAAGGCAAATTCTCAAGAGGTTAAGCAATGGTTAAAAGAATATGGATCTGTTAGTGTTTCAAGTAATCTTTATGTAGATCAATATACTGATGATACTACCACATTATATTGGACTGGACAATATAATATGAGAGGTGCTGAAAAAAGAATTTTATATAACCCATATGCAAATGATATAATTCCCTCCATGATTGGAGTGAACCTTTTTGGTGATGTATCTTTCACTCAAACCTAAATATTTAAAAAAGTCTCATGGCAGATAAGAGTTTTGGCGTAAGAAAACTAGATTTAACGGGTGCTGCTGGTACACCAACGATTGAGAGTCCCAATAATTTAAATTTAAATGCCATTAATGTTGCCATTAGCACTGATATCTCAATAGGCGGGGAAGTAAAATCAGATCTTATTATTAATTCCTTGTACTCCGTTGGAGTAGGTACAACAAATCCAACATCTTCACTTCATGTTATTGGCAATGGAAATTTTTCGGGAATTGTAACAGCATTAAGATTTTCCGGAACAGCATCGACTGCATCATTTGCAACAACAGCATTTAATCTTTCCGGAACAGCATCGACTGCATCATTTGCAACAACAGCATTTAATTTAACAAATGCTGCTAATATTTTAACAGGAACAATAAGTGCAGCTAGATTAACTGGAGAATATAATATTGATATTACTGGTAAATCTTATGAATCATCTTATAGTGATTACTTAAGAGATGCTGCAAATATTGTAACAGGAACAATAAATGCAGATAGATTAACTGGTTCATATAATATTAACATTACTGGATCCGCAACTACATCTACTAATGTTATTGGTGGAATATCATCAGTAACTTCATTGTCAGTATCTGGCATTTCTACACTAGGAACTGTTAGAATATCTTCTGGAATTATAACAGCATCTAGTGGAACAGTTACTTATTATGGAGATGGTAGTAATCTCACCGGAGTTGTTGCTACTGGTGTTGGTATAACTGTCGCTAAAAATGGATCTATTATAGGTATAGGTAGTATAATAAATTTCCAAGATCATTTTGATGTATCAGCTGTAAGTGGGTATGCAACAGTTACCGTTGATAGAGATGCAGTTAATTATTTCAAAACTAATGCCGTAGGAATTCATACAACTTCTAGTGTTGGTATCGGAACCACAAATCCACTAGGTATATTTCATGTAGTCGGTACTTCATCCACTCAATTTCTTCTAGTAAATTCTTCCGGTGGTGTTGGAATTGGAACTACAAATATCCAAGGACAATTTGCAGTTAGAGATAATTCTGGAACTTCTGGATTTTCACAAATTATAAGGGCAGAAAAAAGAGGAACAAGTGATGTTAATGTTTTCCGTATTGATATTGATGCCGATACTGATGAAGTTCGACTAATTGGTACTGGTAATCAATCAACGAATATTAATATTCTTTCCGGAGATACTACTTGTGCTTATTTTACTAGAACAGGAAATGCCGGTATAGGAACCACAAATCCTGAAGAAAAATTACAAGTTGATGGAAATATTAGAGTTGGTATTTCTACAACTTCAAATTATATTGCTTTTAGAGGTACTTTTGGAGATGGTGTAAATGCAAATGGTGGGGATCAAAATCTAATAGGACTTAGAAGATATTCACATACTTTTATAGGTGAAAGAATTTATGATTACTCTGGTGTGGGAGAAAGATCTGAATTATTATTATTTAAAGGTAATGATTCATCTTTTGATGCTATTGGACTAAGTACTGTTGGACCGGATAGAATAAGACTATTTTCAGGAGAACATAGATTTGATGTTATAGGTTTAGGAAATACATATGGGACATTTGAACAAGTTGGATTATCAACTTTAGCAGTAAATGTAGCAACAATTAATCCAATTGGTGTTGGCATAGCAACAACATCACCAACATCAAAACTTCATGTTGTTGGAGATTCATTAATTACTGGAATCTCTACAATTGCTAATGTTACTATAACACCTATTGGTTTTGGTGCAACAGTAGGCAGTTCTAGTACTGTTGGTATCATAACTTATTATGGCGATGGACAGCATTTAAAAAACATAAACGCAGGTGTTTCATCTGCTGCCGGTTCTGATGGACAAATTCAATATAATAATGGAGGAACAGTTATTGGTGGTGCTTCTGAATTTTATTATGATGATGTAAATAACAGAGTTGGTATTGGCACAAGTGTACCAACACAGACACTTCATGTTCAAGGTAATGTTTTTATTTCAGGAATTCTTACTTCTACTCAATCTACAGTTGGTTCTGCAGAAACTGCAAACAAATTAGCATTAATTTCAACACCAGTAGATAATTTAACATATCCATTATTTGCGGCAGATGCTACAGGAAATCAATCAGTTTTTGCAGATACTGATATAACATGGGATGCAACAAATAATCGTTTAGTTTCTCCTATTATTCGCGCAAGTACAAGATTTGAATTACAAGATAGTAAGACTATAACATTTGGTGACGGTAATGATGTTAATGTTTCCTATGCTGGAACTGAAAATGTATTAAACATTAGAATGGAATCCACCGTTAATTATATTTCATTTAACGATGGTACAACCGAAAGAACAAAATTATTCAGATCTGGTGGAGCAGACTTTACTACTGGTATTGTAACAGCAACTGACTTCAATTCGGCTTCCGATGAAAGATTAAAAACCAATATTCAGACAATTGCAGACCCATTAGAAAAAGTTCTTCAGATTCGTGGAGTTAATTTTGAATGGAAAGAAAATCATAGAAAATCTTCTGGTGTAATTGCACAAGAAATTGAATGTATTTTCCCCGAACTTGTAATTGATGGTGAGATTAAAACAGTTAATTATAATGGTCTAATTGGTGTTTTAATTGAATCAATCAAAGAATTGAAGTCTGAAATAGAAGAGTTAAAAGAAAAAATAAATAATTAAAAGCATCAAAGAAAGATGGCAGTTGCTGAAATTACAAATATAATCATCGAAAAGGGAACAGATTTTGAGGCTACTTTTAGTCTGTTTAATCCTGATCAGTCTGCATCTATTCTTTCTGGACTGACTACAACTTATGCAAAAATTCGTAAATACCCAGAATCAACTGATGGTGAAGAGTTTTCAAAAACCATTACCGCAGGTACAGGAACAATTAAACTTACATTAACTGCAACTCAAACTGCAAATTTAAAAGCGGGTAGGAACTACTTTGATGTAGTTCTTACGATTAGTGGAAAAAAAACTAAGGTCATTAAAGGAACAGCAATTGTAGAAGAGAGTACATCTGTATGACTTACAAAGTTACTTACACTTCACCATACAATTTTTCCGTTAAATCTTCTCAACCGTCTAATTTTAAGACAAATTTCTCATACACAGTTGTAGAGGAAATTACTCCAATGAACTTAAACGAACTTTCGGATGTACAGATTAGCGGTGATAATGATAAGTATGTTTTGATGTATGATGCAGTATTAGGAAAATGGAAAGATGTAAATCCTGATGTAGTTCTTTCTGCAGCAACAACAGAACCTATTCAACCTGGATTACCTGCTGACTTTGAAAATCAACTTGATATTGATTTAGATAATAAAATTGATCTTGACGCTGGAACTTTCTAAAATATTCTAAATAATATTAATTAGGAAAATCTTATAGGGTAATACAGATGGCTTCACCAGTCTTACAGTTTAAGCGTGGTAATATTGGAGCAGCGGCAACGATCCCTGCTCTTCGTCCGGGTGAACCAGCACTTACTCTTGATAAGTTTGATTTATTTGTAGGTATTAATACTTCGGTTGCTGGAAACAAATTCTTTGGTTCTCATCGTTATTGGAAAAGAGAAGATGCAACTAATGCGGCACAACTTAGGTTAGTTGATAAAGATGGAAGCAATTATATTGCAATCGCGGCGTCAGACACACTATCTGGAATTGCAACATATCGTCTTCCAAATACCACTGATGGAATTGCTGGTGATTATTTAAAACTTACTTCCACAACAGGTGGATATTATGATTTAGAGTGGGCATCAATTCCTTCTGGTAGTTTTACTCTTGCTGGAGATACTGGGACTGATACCTTTACAACTGGTCAGACTTTAACATTTACTGGTGGAACTAATGTAAACACTGCAATTACAGATAATACAGTTACAATTAATCTTGATAATAACATTAGTGTTACAAATTTAAATGCAACTGGTATTACAACTCTTGCTGGTAATATAACTCTTGGTGACAATACAAGTGATGATATTACTGTTGGTGGTGAATTTGTATCAAGTTTAAATCCAAGTTCTAATAATAATTATGATTTAGGAACTTCATCACAAAGATGGAGAAACATTTGGGTTTCTGGAAACTTAAATGTTGCTGGCGTTATTACATCAACAGAGATTAATGATTTATTAATTAATAGCAAAGATATTGTAACGGCATATACTGATGGATTAACAGAAACTGATGATACTGCAAATCATGGTGGTATTGCAGTTGCTTCTACTGAAGGATCACCATTAATTAATCTTTCAAATACAGTTACTGTAGGAATAAATACACTTCCACCCACATATAAGCAAATTATGTGGGTAAAGAATGGAACTTTTACTGGTCTTGCAACTGATGCATGGATGTTTAATTATGGCGTAGCGATTGGAACCACAACAATGGCGAATGGTGTTCGTCTTGCTGTTGGTTCTGGTATCACAATGTCTGATACCTCAATCAGTGCTACAAACTTTTATGGAACTTTTAACGGTGCAATCACCGGAAATGCCGCTTCCGCAGATCAAGTTAAGACAGTTACTGCAGGAAATGCTAATGCAACCTATCATTTGACATTTGTAGATGCCAATAATGGTTCTGCAACTAATGAAACTGTTTACACTGATGATGGTATTTACTACAATCCAGGTACAAATACATTTACAACTCAACATGCATCATTCACTGGAAATGTAGAAATTCAAGGGACTTTAACAGGTACTGCAACAACAGCAACTAGAGCAACCACTGTTGACACGACTGCAACATCAACTAATGCAACTTATTATGTTCCTTTTGTTGATACTCTTGCAGGACAAAATGGCGAAACAATCCGTGTAGGTGCTGGTTTATCGCTCAATCCCTCTGATGGTTCTGTTGCAACTGGTGGTATCTTAAGTGTTGGTAGTCCAGCAGCATTAACTTCTTATATTAAAGCGGGTGGTGGTTCTAATGCAATGTATTTGTTTGGAAATGGAGATGTATCATTCCAAGCAAAAGTAATTACCAACAGCATTAGAAGTTCTTCCGATTCTAATAATGCAATCAGTCTTTCTGGTCGTGATGTTACACTTGAAAATAATGTTAGAATCGTTGGCATAACAACCATTGGTACTGGAGTAGGAGTTACTCAGTTCTCTGCTTCAGTATCTACAGGTTCCTCAGCATCATCTGTCCCTACTTCATCTGCAGTTATTGATTATGTTGCAAATCAGGTTGGTTCTATTGATGTAACTCTTGGATTAAATGCTGACAGTGGTGGACCAAGTACAGTCAGCACTGCACAAACTCTTACTATCAATGGAACTTCAAGTGAAGTAGAGACTTCAGTATCGGGACAAACAGTAACTGTTGGACTTCCAAATAATGTTGTAGTTGGAACTTCTTTAAGTGCTCCAACGATTAAAACTGCGACAGTTCAACATTCAAATGGAACTCAGGCAGCAATAATTGATAGTTCAGGAAACATCACTGCATCAAAAAACTTAACTGTTGCTGGAGATCTTTATGTAAATGGTTCTACAACTCAAGTCAATACTTCAGAACTGACAGTTTATGATAGAACCATTACATTAGGCGTAACAACTGCAGGAACAACCCCAACCACAACATCTTGGGATCTTGGAGTATTAATGAATTATGGTGATGCTGGAGTTGCAAAAACAGCAGGTGTTATCTGGAAATATGGTAATAATGATGTAGAAAGATTCCAATTCGCTACTGATACAAACAATCCTGGTTCTGGTGGAGATGCAAACGCACCCGATATTACTGTATCAACTTTTGCTCCAATTGAAATTGGTGCTCTTTGGGTAAATGACTGTGCAGGACAATCGCGTGTTATTTCTTGCACTGGTACAGAAAGATTCCTTGAGAATATTACTATTGATGCTGGTGCATTCTAAAGTTAATTAACAAGTCTCTAAATACACTCAGGAAACTGAGTGTATTTTTTATGTCTGAAGATGATTTAAAATTAGTTCTTGCAAAATATCAACAAAAATCATTTGAGTTATATAATCAGAATATTGTATTAGAAACTCAAGTTGAAAAATTAAATACAACAGTAAATGATTTGAATAATGAACTCAATAGACTTAAAGGATCTAAAGCAAGAAAGAAACCGGAAGAAGACTTTCAATAAATAATAAAAACTCTTATATAAGAGTTATAAGGTATATACCATCGATGGGGTTTTGAATGGCGAGTCCAAAAGTAAAGTTTAAAAGATCTTCTGTACAAGGAAAATCACCAGCAGTATCTGATCTTCCTTTAGGAGAAATAGCTATCAATACCTATGATGGTATTGTCTATACTGCCAAATCTGCAGACGGCGGATTAACAACAAGTATCGTTAATCTATCTGGTGTTCAAATAAGAGACGAAGATACATCAGTAGGATATGCAAATACCATAAATTTTAAAGGAACAAGTGTTCAGGCATCTGTTCAAAATGGAATTGGAATTGTAACTGTAAGTAGTACTGAATCATATTGGGCACCAACAGCAACAGGAATTCATACACTTTCTAATGTAGGAATAGGAACCACAAATTCAGGATCAAAACTTACTGTTAATGGTGCAGTACAAATACAACAAGATTCTGGTTCAAATAATAGACTTATTCTTCGTGGTCAACCAGCATCTCTTTATCGTTGGAATGTTGATAACTTCGGTTCTTCTAACGATTTTAGAATTTTTAGAGAAGATGATTCAACTGCAGCAAATGGTTCTGTTGCCGTTAGTATAAGCACCATCGGAACAATTACTGCCACTAAGTTTTCTGGTGATGGTTCTTTACTTACAGGTATTACAGCATCAGGTGCTGGTATTGTAATACAAAATCAAGGTTCTAATGTAGGAACTGCCGGCACTATAAATTTCAGCACAAATCTAACAGCATCATTTTCTTCCGGTACTGCAACTATATCTCTTTCTAATAATCCTTCAATCAGTGGCATACTTACAGCAAACCAAGTTTATACATCAAACAATGGTAACGGACAAAATGTAAGAATAGGTGATGATTTTTGGTTGGGTGATGTTAATGTAGCAGATACCACACGTTTTTCTGGTGCTCAAGATAGCACCAGAGCGTTTATTATTTTTGGTAGTTCTGATGCTGTTTCTTTAGGTAGAACTGGAACTGGTCCCTTATATTATGGTGGAAATTTTAATGTTGCAGGTATTATAACAGCAACAAGAGGAAACTTTACTGGAATTATAACTTCTTCTGGTGCTAATGTTTCTGGAGCAGTTACAGCAACCTCATTCGTAAGATCTGGTGGAACTTCAAGTCAGTTCTTAAAAGCAGATGGTTCTGTTGATTCTTCTACTTATTTAACATCTTATACTGAAACTGATACTTTAAATTCGGTAACAGGCAGGGGTAACTCAACTGCTAACGGTATTTCTATAGGAATCTTAACGGCAACAAATGGAAACTTTAGTGGCATTTTAACTTCAACAAATTTAAATATTTCAGGAATAACAACACTTTCTGGAAATATTTTCCTTGGAGATAACACCGCAGATGACATCACAGTTAGTGGAGAATTTATATCAAATTTAACACCAAGTACCACAAACGCTTATGATTTAGGTTCTTCAACTCAAAGATGGAGAGACCTCTTTGTATCCAATAATGCTGTTGTAGGATCTACTGTTTTAGTTAATACAACAACATCAACAGGAACCGCATCACAATCACTTCAGGTTGATGGTGGTGCTTATGTTTCTGGCAATCTTGGAATTGGAACCACAAATCCAACATATAAGTTACACGTTGTTGGTGATTCATTAATTACTGGAATCTCAACAATTACTAATGTTAGAATAACACCTGTTGGAACTGGCGCAACTGTTGGAGGAAGTGCTGGAATTGTGACTTATTATGGTGATGGTTCTCAATTAAGTGGAATTAGTGCCAGCGGTGGCATTGGAATTCAAACTAGTGGAACAAATGCAACTTTTTATGTTGGATTTGCAAGTACAACAACAGGAAACATTTCTACATTAAATGTATCTCAAACAGGACTAACCTTTAACCCCTCCACAGGAAATCTAGTTGCAAGTGGTACTGTAACTGCAAACTCCGATGAAAAACTTAAGACTGATATTAAGACAATTGAAAATGCTTTGGATAAAGTATTATCATTAAGAGGTGTAGAATATCACAGAATTGATACTGGAGAACATCAAATCGGCGTCATTGCACAAGAAGTTGAGAAGATTATTCCTGAAGTTGTTTATCCAAAATCACCAGCACCAGATTATGAAACAAAGTCTGTTGCTTATGCAAACTTGGTAGGTCTTTTGATTGAAGCCGTTAAAGAACAACAAGTTCAGATAAATGAATTAAAGCAAAAGATTGAAATGCTGAATGGATAAATAAGTAAAAGGCCGAGTGTAAACGAAGATGGCTATTAAAATCAATAATGTTACTGCAATTGATGATAGTAGGCAATTAAATATTGTTGGCATATCTTCGGTATCAAATGTTAAGATAACTACAGTTGGAACAGGTGCAACTGTAGGTAGTGCAGATGCTGTTGGTATAGTTACTTATTATGGAGATGGATCTCAATTAACAGGAATAGGTGGAGGAGCAGGTTCTATTTCTGTTCAAGATGTTTCTGATTCTAACACATATTATGTTGGAATTACAACTACTTCGACAGGAACTTTAACAACCTTAAATGTTTCTACATCAAATCTAACATTCGATCCCTCCACAGGAAATCTTGTTGCAGGAGGAACTGTAACTGCAACTTCCGATGAAAATATAAAGACAAATGTTAAAACTATAGAAAATGCCTTAGATAAAGTTTTATCTCTTAGAGGTGTTGAATTTGATCGAATAGACAATAAAGATCATCAAATCGGTGTTATTGCTCAGGAAGTAGAAAAAGTTATTCCTGAAGTTGTTTATCCAAAATCACCATCTTCAAATGATGAAACTAAATCCGTCGCTTATGCAAACTTGGTAGGTCTTTTAATTGAGGCGATTAAAGAACTCAATCAAAAAATAGAGGAAAAGTGATATGCCCGTTGAAATAGGTTCTAATCAAATAACAGGTATTTCTACAGCAACAAATACAACAGATGCTGCCTATAAACAGTATGTTGATGATAGATCACCTCCTTCAAATGTAGGAAATGAAAATGAGTTCCTATTTACTGATGGGAATACTTTATCTTGGGAACCAATAGGAGCAACACAAGAGTATACTGAAGCAGGAAGTTATAGTTTTACTGTACCCACACAAGCAAAAGAATTATTGATTGAAGCGACAGGTGCTGGTGGTGGTGGAGCAAGTGGAAATACCGATGGAAGTACTTATCAACCTGCAAGTATCTGGACTTTAAGAACTTCTGGGTATGGTGTTACTAATATTAGCGCACTCACCTTTGGAAATAATCTTTATCTTTCTGCTGGATCAACTGGAAGATTATTTACCTCAACAGATGCAATTATTTGGACTGCAAGAACTTCTGGAAATCCTTCTTCCAACACTATTCGTGCATTAACTTATGCTAATAATTTATATGTATTTTCTAGTGATTCTTCATCATTAAGCACTTCTACGGATGCAATTGTTTGGACTTTAAGAACTTTTGGTGCTGTTGTTAGTGTTGTTAATTTACTCACTTTTGGAAATAATACTTATGTTGCAGGTGGTTCTGCAATCTTAAATACATCAACAAATGCAATTTTTTGGACTGCAAGAACTTCTGGGTTTCCTGCTGGCAATATTCAAGCACTTACTTTTGGAAATAATACTTATGTCGCTGGGGGACAGGGTGCAATTGGAACAATAATTACTTCAACAGATGCTATTGCTTGGACAGTAAGAACTTCTGGCATTGGTACGGGTTCATCTGTTACTGCATTATTTTATGAAAATAATACTTATGTTACTGGATTTAGTACTGGAGAATTAACTACTTCAACAGATGCTATTGCTTGGACTTTAAGAACTTCTGGATTTGGTGCTACTCAAATTACTTCACTAACCTTTACAAATAATACTTATGTTGCTGCTGGTGGTGGTGGAAGATTAATCACCTCAACAGATACAATCACCTGGACTGTAAGAACTTCTGGATTTGGTGCTACTTCCATCACTGCACTCACTGTCGGAAATAATGTTTATGTTGCCGGTGGTAATGGTTCAGTCATAAGTATCTCACCATCATCTGTGCCAGGAATGTCTGGAGGTTCTGGTGGTAGTGGAGCATCAGTATCTTGGAGTATTTCAAAGGATCAAATCACTGGTTCAACACTTTCTGTGACTGTTGGTGCTGGTGGAACTGGTGGAGTTTCTGGGGGGACATCAGCACAAAACGGACAAAACACTACAGTATCCTGGACAGGTCCTGGGGGAACTTATTCTTTAACTGCGAATGGTGGAACTAGTGGGTCTAATACTGGTTTAGTATTAGGTGGAACTGGAGGAACAGTTCCAAATAATAACACAAATTATCTTCAAGCAACTGCTGGATCTAATGGATCAAACGGAAGAGTAGCGCCAAGTTCTGGCGAAGCGGCCGCAACAACAACATTAGCATTCCAAACTTCTGCTGGTGGTGGTGGTGCTTATAGTTCTACTACTTCTGCTCTTGGAGGATCTGGAGGAACGATCAATTATTATAATAATACTATTACTGCTTCAATAAATGAAATACCAGCAACTTCTTCTGCTATTAGTATTTCTGGTCTTTCTTATGGTAATGGTGGAGAAGGTGGAGGTGCTGTAAGTGAAAATGCTCTTTATTGGACTGCAAGAGTTTCTAATTTTGTTTCTAGTTCAATCAATGGTCTTGGTTTCGGAAATAACACTTATGTTGCTGTTGGTGCAGGTGGGAGAGTGACCACCTCAACTAATCTAAGAACTTGGATTATACGAACTTCTAGTTTTCCTAATGTTTCTGTTCGATCAATTACTTTTGGAAATAATCTTTTTGTTGTTGGTGGAACAAGTGGAAGACTAATTAACTCAACAGATGGAATTACTTGGATTCCATATTTTACAGTGGATGGTATAGTTTATTCTCTTACTTTTGGAAATAATATTTACGTTGCTGGTTCTGAAAGTGGACGTATAAGTACTTCAATAAATGCAATTACTTGGATCTTAAGAACTTGTGGTTTTGTTGCTAATACTATTAATGCACTCACTTTTGGAAATAACACTTATGTTGCTGGTGGTGGTAGTGGAATCTTAAATACTTCAACAGATTCAATCATTTGGACATTAAGAACTGCTGGTTTTGGTGTTACTGCTGTTAATGCACTTACTTTTGGGAATAACATTTATGTTGCTGGTGGTACTAGTGGAGTCTTAAATACTTCAACAGATACAATCACCTGGACTTTAAGAACTTCTGGGTATGGTGCTACTGATATTAATGCACTTACTTTTGGAAGTAATACTTATGTTGTTGGTGGTGGAGGGGGATTAGTAAGATCTTCAACAGATGCAATTCATTGGACTTCAAGAACTCCCACTGGTATTGGTGGTAATACTGTCAGGTCACTTACTTTTGGAAATAACACTTATCTTGTCGGCGGTGATACTGGAACACTGTCTACTTCACCAACAATCTCTGCAGGTTCAGGAGGTTCTGGAGTGAAAGGTGGTGGAGGTGGTGGAGGTGGTTATGAACAAACCACTAATATTGCTGGTAATGGGGGTAATGGTGGTAATGGTTATGTTCGCATCAGTTGGGTTTAAGGAGGTAAAGAAATGACTACAGCAGGTTCTAATTTTATTTCTGGAATTAGTACATTTACTGAAACTACGGATATAGTTAATAAGCAATATGTAGATACAAAGTTATCTCCATCTCAAGCTGGAAATGCCGGTAAGTTCTTAATAACCACAGATGGGACTAGTATTTCTTGGGATTATGTTTCTAACTATCAAGAATTCACAACAACTGAAAGTCAAACTTTTACTGTCCCAAATCATGCAAATATTTTATACATTGAATCAGTTGGTGCTGGAGGTGGTGGAGGTGCAGGACAGTCTAATGCACAAGCAGGTGTGACATGGACTTTAAGAACAGGTGGAGTAGGTGCTAATTATAATTTCACATCATTTACAAACAATCTTTTTTTTGGTTTTGGAGGATTAAATGCTTTTAGATCATCTACAGATGGTATTAATTGGGTTCCAAATTCAAATTACGGTTTTAATACAATCACTTTTGGAAATGGAACATATGTAGCAGGTGGGTTAAATGGAGTATTTGGAAGTTCTACGGATGCAATCACTTGGATTTTAAGAACATCAGGTATTGGTGGAAATTCAATGATGGCTTCCATTTTTGATAATAATACTTATATATTTGGTGGATTGAATGGGCAAATAATTACTTCTACAGATGCAATTACTTGGACTTTAAGAACTTCAACTCTTGGATCAGGAAAGGAAATACGTGAAATAATTTTCCAAAATAATTCTTTTATTGCCTGTAGTGATACTGTATCTGGGGATTCTAATTTAATAGTATCAACAGATACTATTATTTGGACTCGGAGAACTTCTGGTTTTGGTACTATTTCTATTAATAGTATTACTTTTGGAAATAATCTTTATGTTGCTGGTGGTGCTAGTGGAAGATTAAATACCTCAACAGACACAATTCATTGGACTTTAAGAACTGCTGGATTTGGAGCAAATTCTATTGTTGGAGTTAAGTATGGAGGTAATTATATTATTGTTGGAGGTTCTGGATTAATTGCATCATCAACAAATGCAATTGTCTGGATTGTAAGAACATCCAACACTACACAAACTATCAGAAGCCTCAGATACGGAAATAATACTTATATTACTACTGGAGATAGTTCGTTTTTAGCAACCTCATATTCACAAGCATCAGGGACAGGAGGAGGTTCAGGTTCTTATACTTCCTGGTATATTCCAAAGTCAATTGTAACCTCAAATATTACAGTTAATACTGGTGTTGGTGGTGTTGGTGGGACAACAGATGCGACAACAGGTTCAGCAGGAGCAGGAACCACAGTATCTTGGACTGGACCTGGAGGAACTTATACAATCACTGCAAGTGGTGGAGGTGCTGCGGGTGTTGCAGGAACAGCACAAGTAGCATCTCAGTCAAGTTTTTATTATACAACCGCAGGACTTTCTGGAGCATTACAATCTCTAGATGCTGGATTCACAGCAACCACACAAACCAATCAATTCCAACCAACAGGTGGTGGAAGTGGTGCTGGTTCCGTGTCATTTGCAGGAGGTTCTGGTGGTGCAATTAATGTTTATGGAATATCAACATCAGCATCTGGTGGAAATATCTATGGATCTAATGGTTCTGTTGGTATTGCTTATACTGGACTTCCTTATGGTTCTGGCGGTGGAGGTGGTGGTGCTGGTTTAGGTGGGGAACCAGACTTAAATAATTGGACTTTAAGAACATCGGGAACCACTACAGCATCACTTAAAGTTACTTACGGAAATAACACTTATGTAGTTGGTGGTAGCAGCTTTTTAGCTACATCAACAAACACAATATCTTGGACACTAAGAACCGTTGGATCTTCTAACCAATGTAATGCAATCACATTCGGAAATAATATATATGTTGTTGCGGGTAGTAGTGGTACATTAAGCACCTCAACAAATGCAATCATTTGGACGGCAAGAACTGTTCCCCCTTCTCCTTTTGGTAATGGTCCTAGGGGTTTAATTTATTTGAATAATCAATATATTGCCTACGGCGAACCTACGGGGGGCCGTAGTTATTTTGTTGCCTCTACCGATTCAATCACTTGGATTTTAAGAACCGCAACAGAGAATATCAATCATCCAATTAGTGATGTTACATTTGGAAATGGTATTTATGTTCTTAGTATTCCTCTTCTATACATAAGAAATTCAACAGATTCAATCATTTGGACATATTCAAATTATCCTGCTCCACCAGCAACTTTTGATTCCGTTCTTGCGCTCACATTTGGGAATAATACTTATGTTGGTGGAGGTCAGAATGGAGTTATACTTACTTCTGTAGATGCAATTAATTGGGAAATCAGAACTTCTGGTATTGCTAGTGATATCAATAGCCTCATCTTTACAAATAATACTTATGTTGCTGGAGGTGCTAGTGGAATATTACTTACCTCAACAGATGCAATTTCTTGGACTTTAAGAACTTCAAATACTGCTAATGCTATCAATACACTTACTTATGGAGATAGTGTTTATGTTGCTAGTGGTGTCAGTGGAACTCTGACAACTTCATCGGGAATTGCAATATCAGGTTCAGGAGGTAATGGAGTTCGTGGAGGTGGTGGAGGTGGTGGTGCTACTACTGGTTCTTCTTTTGGTAATGGTGGAAATGGTGGCAATGGTTATGTAAAGATTACTTGGTGGTAATAAATATTCTTAAGGAGACTGGATGTAAATGGCAACATTAGACAGCAATAAGGTTACTGGTGTAAGTGTCGTATCTAATGCGACTGATGCTGCAAATAAGGAATATGTAGATAATCGAGCAGTTCCAAGCACTGCTGGAAACAATGGAGAGTTTTTGTCAGTTTATCCTGGTACTTCTTATTGGATTTTAAGAACTTCTGGATTTGGTGCTAATGGTATTGGTGATCTTACTTTTGGAAACAATACTTATGTTGCTGGTGGTGGTAGTGGAATCTTAAATACTTCAACAGATTCAATCATTTGGACATTAAGAACTTGTGGTTTTAATGCTGGTGCTCTTACTTTTGGAAACAATATTTATGTTTCTGCTGGTGGTTTAGGTCAAATAAGTGCATCAACAGACGCAATCGTTTGGACTGCAAGAACTTCTGGATTTAGTAATGCTTCTATCAATACTGTTACTTTCGGAAATAATACCTATGTCCTTGGAGCAACTAGTGGGAACATAAAAACTTCAACAAACAGTATTATATGGACTGATAAAAATACTGGTTTTGGTGGCACATCTACATTTAATGCTCTTACTTTTGGAAACAATACTTTTGTTGCTGGTGGTAGAAGTGCTGGTGCTGCACCTTATTCTGGGATATTAATCACTTCAACAGATAGCAATACTTGGATAACAAGAACTTCTGGTTTTGGTTCTAGACAAATTACTGCTCTTACTTTTGGGAACAATCTTTATGTTGCCTCAGGTGAAGAAGGAGTATTAAACACTTCAACAAATGCAATCACCTGGACTTTAAGAACTTCTGGTATTACTTCGACACTTAATAATCTTACATATGGAAACAATCTTTATGTCGCTAGTAGTGGTGCTACTTTAATAACTTCAACAGATGCAATTACTTGGACTGCAAGAACTTCTAGTACTACATCATCACTTAATTCTCTCATTTACGCAAACAATCAATATCTTTATGCTGGAGACTCAGGAGTATTAGCAACCTCCATAGCAACTCAACCAATCTGGCAACCAATCAACTCTACATCAACAACACCTACAAACCCAGTAACATATAAAGGTTCGCAAGAATTTACATCATCAGGAACATTTTTTATTCCCCCAACAGCAACACAGTTTTACATTGAAGTAATCGGTGGTGGAGGTGGTGGAGCATCGGGAAGATATACAGGAACTATAGGTTCTGGTGGTGGAGGAGGTTCTGGTGCTTATAATGCCTGGTTGATTCGCCGTGGAGAACTTGGAACTTCTTCTCAAATGACCGTAACAGTTGGTGCTGGTGGTGTTGGTGGAAACAATCGTGGTATGAGTACCAGTACTGATGGTATTAACTGGTTTCACGTTCAAAGTGGTTCTGGTTTTGGTAGTAATACTATTTCAGGTCGTGCTTTGATTTATGATGGAGGACTTTATGTTGCTGGTGGTGCTAGTGGAACTTTAAGTACTTCTCCCGACGCAATTACTTGGATTTTAAGAACTTCTAGTTTTGGTTCCACTACTATTGACAGTATTGGATATGGAAACAATGTTTATCTTGTTGGTGGTGCCAGTGGAAGATTACATACTTCAACAGATGCAATTTGTTGGACTTTAAGAACTTCTGGTACTGCTAATCAACTTCGTAAATTTGTTTATATATCAGGACAACCAAGTCCTTATCTTGTTGGTGGTGCTAATGGAACATTAAATGTATCAACAAATGGAATTGCTTGGACTTTAAGAACTGTTGGTTTTGATACTAATGTAGTTGTTGGTTTAGTTTATACAACTTTTTATATTGCTAATGGTGGTAGTGGAAGATTAAATACTTCAACAGATGGAATTTGTTGGACTTTAAGAACTGCTGGTTTTGGCACTTCTGCTAATATTACTGAACTAACTTATGGAAATAATTTGTATGTATATGTTACGGATGGTACTGGAAGTAGAATATTTTCTTCAACAGATGCAATTGTTTGGCAGGCAAGAACTGCTGGAATTGTAAGTGGGAACTTTAACGATGTTGATTATTTAAATGGTAATTATTATGTTGCGGGTAATAGTGGTGTTCTCATATCATCCACAGACACAATCACCTGGACTTTAAGAACTTCACTTTTCCAAGCACAAGCAATTAATGCTCTTACCTATGGAACCACCTTTGTTGCTGGTGGTGCTTCTTCTGGTGCTGGTGCTGCTGGAGGTTCCACAACGGTCACTTGGACTGGAAATACTCCAACAAGTACTGCGACTTATACATTAACTTCTGCTGCTGGCACTGGTGCAAGTGATACTGCAGTCACAGCAGGAACCGCAGGTGCCTCAGCAGTAGTAACACTTAATCCTCTTTATACTACTGCCGGTCTTGCTGGTGGTGCTGGATTATCAGGAATAACAGTCTCCAATAACTCAACACAAACAAATAGGTTTCAAGTGACTGCTGGTGGTGGAGGAGCATTTGGTTCATACCCAGGAGGAAGTTCAACCACTTATTATTACGGAAACACTTATATTGCAACTGGAGGAAGTTCTTCCGGGGGAAGTGGTATTGATGGTATTGATGGATCTTATACTGGTTCTTATGGTTCTGGTGGAGGTGGTGGAGGTGCTTTAAGTGAAAGTTCTGTAAATTGGTACTCAAGAACTGCTGGTACTACTTCTGCACTTTATGATATTGTTTTTGCAAATAATACTTATGTTATAGGTGGTGCTAGTGGAGTCTTAAATACCTCAACAGATGCAATTACTTGGACTTTAAGAACTTCTAGTTTTGGTTCTAGTACAATTCAAGCACTTGAATTTGGAAATAATATTTTTGTTGCCGGTAGTGGAAATAATGCCGGAGTTTTAAACACTTCAACTGATGCAATTCATTGGACTTTAAGAACTTCTGGTTTTGGTAATACTAATGTCAGTAGGATAATTTATACAAACAATACATATATTGCTAGTGGTGGTGCTGGTACTGTTTCGGTTTTAACTACTTCAACAGATGCAATTCATTGGACTGCAAGGAACACTGGTACTATCGGTGCTCTTGGAGATCTTGCTCCATATGCCAATGGTGTTTATTTAGTAGTGAGCTCGGGGAATCTTCTTGCATCTACCGATTTAACTACTTGGAGTTACAGATCATATCCTAGTACTGGAGGCGGTCCTAATGCTATAACTTATGGAAATGGTAGATATGTTGTTGCAGATGGAGTAGGTCAAATTGTATCATCAACCGATAGTGTAATATGGATTTTAAGAACTTCTGGAAAAACCAACAGTGTCGTTAATGCCCTTTACGGTGCTGCATTTTCACAAATTGACAATCTTTATTTAGTGTGTGGAGGTGCATTCACCGGCAACCTAATCGTTTCAACAGATTCATTCACTTGGGTTGGAAGATCATCAAATGTCGGATCAGACCTCTATGAAGTTTTTTATGATAACAACACTTATATTGCTTGTGGTAATGGTGGAAGTTTAACTACTGCATCAGCAATCTTACAATCAGCAGCAGGAAATGGGGGTAGTGGTACTAGAGGTGGTGGAGGTGGTGGTGGTGGATATTCATCGCATCAAAATAGATTTGGAATCGGTGGTAATGGTGGTAACGGATATGTAAGAATTACCTGGTGGTAAAAGAGATATACATATGATAGAATGACTTTAAAATGACTTTCTCATATGCCTCTGAATTACTCCAATCAATCTTCAAACACCAGTCTTAAAGGAAAAACAATTGCTTTCTGTCTTCCAGGATTAATGTATTCTGGAACCTTTATGACCCAATTCGTCAGACTTCTGTTTGACCTTAATCAACAAGGAATTAATTTTTATATCTCCCAACAATACAGTTCGATGGTGAATCATGCACGAACTGATTGTTTGCAGGCAGATAATTATGCAGGAACAATGCTGACTCCTTTTAGGGGTCAGGTTCCGTATGATTATATTATGTGGATTGATAGTGATATTATCTTCAAAACAGAAGATTTAATTCAACTTCTTCAAATGAATAAGGACATTGCATCTGGTTGGTACTGTCAATCAAATGGTGGAGCACTTTCCAATCAAAGCACGGTTGTCGAAAAAATGGACGACCAGGAACTCTATCAAAAAGGTTCAAATCATTATGAAACAATTGAAGAAATGGCAAGAAGAACAGAACCTTTTAAAGTTGATTATTGTGGTTTTGGTTGGATGTTGATTAAAAAAGGTGTTTATGAAAAAATACCTTATCCTTGGTTTGTTCCAAGAGTAGTACAACTCCAAAAACCTGATGGAACTATTCTTGAAGATGTTTGTTCTGAAGATATTTCAATGTGTCAGGACTTTAAAAAATATGGTTTTGATATTTGGGTTCATCCCAAAGTTCGTGTCGGTCACCAAAAAATGATTATTCTATAAATCTTATGTTAAATTATTCTAATTCAAAAAAATCAACAATACCACACTTCAATGTAGTCATCACAACACCAGGACATTCAATGTGTGCCGAGTATGTGAAGTGTTTAATTTCAACTATTCACACACTCCAAGCAAATAATATTTCTTGGATATTTCAAAATGAATATTCATCAATTATCACAAATGCAAGGGAAGCAACAATTACTGGTAGTCGTAATTTGGAAGTCTTTAATCCTTCTCCAGGAAAGGGTCAATACACTTACGACAAACTTTTTATGATCGATAGTGATATTCTTTGGAATCCAGAGCAGTTTTTAAGATTGTATGCATCAGATAAAGATGCAATTTCGGGAATTTATTTTGATTCTCAAGGTGCAGACGCAATGGTACATCGAGAAAAGAATGACTTTAAACCCTTGAAAAGAGAAGAAATTGAACTTCTTCAACAACTTAACGAACCAGTTGAGGTTTACGGAGTTGGTCTTGGATTTATGTGTGTAAAGTCTGGTGTATTTGAATCACTTAAAAGACCCTGGTTTGGTCTTGGTAAAGTGATTCAAGAAGTTGATGGAGTCACTTATGAACTTCCTCTTGGGGAGGATTTGTATTTTTGTGAAAGAGTAGCAGAAAACGGTCATAAAGTTTATGTTGACCCAAATATAATTGTAGGCCATATGAAGAGTAATGTAGTTATATGAAGAAAATTGCTATTTTTTATCATTTATTCATTCCAGACACCAGTGAAACTTGGGTTTGGTGGATTGAAGAACAAATGGGATTATTGAAGTCTTCTGGACTTGCCGATAATGCAGAAGTTTTTCTTTGTACTACTCTTCCACTTGGATTAGTAAATCAAAAGAATAATATGTCTTTTGATGAAATGGTTGTCAAATATATTAATGATAATTTTCCTTTTGTAAAGATTTTAGATATTAGAGGACATAACGAAGAACAAAATCTTTTTGAAGGACAAACCACTAAAAAACTTTGGGAGTATTGTAAGACATTTGATGGATATGTTTTTTACTTTCACAGTAAAGGTATTAACTCTTATGGAACTCATATTCCTGGAGGTGTTCATGATTGGAAAGCACTTCTACATTACTTCAATATTGAAAAGTGGAAAGATTGTGTTGCTAAACTGGACGAAGGATATGATGCCTGCGGAATTAACTTCCTAAGAGAAGAGAATCTGAATCAAGATACATTTACCGAACAACAAAAATTCTTATGTAATCATTTTGCTGGAAACTTCTGGTGGAGTACTGCTAAAAATATTCGCAATCTTCCTGACCCACTGAATATAGATGTATATTGTGATACGACTTATATGATGGAACATCTCAAAACATATCGTTATGCTTTTGAGATATGGATTGCGAGAGGATGTAAAGCAGATTATTCAAATTATTATACTTTCCATCAAAGTAATACTCACCATTACTTTGAATTTTATCCAAGAGAAAAATATGATGGTCTTCCTTCTATGGAAGAACAAGCAAAAGACCCAATTCATATTATCAATTTAGTTGGTGCTAAAAATCATTTCAACTGGAAGAATCATATCACTTTCGCACAGTGGATTGTAAAACATAAAAATCCAGAAGTGATTGTTGATTTGGGTGTTGATTATGCATACTCAACCTTCTGTTTTGCTATTCCAAAAATTGGTAAAATTTATGGTATAGATAGTTTTGAAGGTGATAAACATGCTGGAATGAGAAACACCTATGACTTTGTGAATGAAAAGAAAGAAGAATTAGGATTTAATCATATTACTTTTATCAAAGGATATTTTGACGATGTAGCAAAAACTTGGGATAAACCAATTGATATTTTACATATTGATGGTCTTCACACTTATGAAGCAGTCAAAAATGATTATGAAACTTGGTCTAAATTTGTAAAAGAAGATGGTATAGTTTTATTTCACGACACATGTGTAGATAATCCAGATTTTGGTGTAAGAAAGTTTTTCAATCAAATTGATTTGCCAAAAGTTAATTTTACTCTTTCGAATGGATTGGGAGTTGTATCAAAGAATAAAAAGTTAATTGAAGAAATTAAAGAAGAATTTGAAAAGGTATTAGAATGAAAAATCTTACAGTTTTTTATCATCTATTCATTCCAAACATATCTGGAATGTGGGTATGGTGGGTTGAAGAACAACTTGGTCTAATTAAAGAAAGTGGTCTTGCAGACAATGCAAAAGTCAAAGTTTGCATCACAATGCCTTTAGGACTTGTTGGGCAAATTAAAAAAGATAATGCAGTTTATGTTGAAAAAACTTACGATGAAGTTGTTTTAGAACACTTAACAATCAAATATCCTTTTATTGAAATTCTTGATATAAGAGGTATTGGAAGAGAAGAAAATATCTTTGAGGGTCAAACACTTAAAGAACTTTATCTGCATTCTTTAAAAAATGATGGGTATGTACTATACTTGCACAATAAAGGTGCTACAGAAAACTTTTACAATACTTGGGGAGTTTTTGGGGAAGACAGAAAGTGGAGAAAATATATGCAACACCACTGTGTAACGCGGTGGAAAGAATGTGTTGAGAAATTGGATGAAGGATATGATTGTGTAGGAGCAAATTATTTTAAAGATTTCTATCCATTTGCTGGAAACTTCTGGTGGGCAACAACAGACCACATCAAAAGACTTGAAGATCCATTAGATGCTGATAAGTATTATAATAATAACAGTCCAGAAAATTATAGATATGCTTTTGAACTTTGGGTAGGAACTCAAAATCCAAAAATTCATTATATGGATGTAAGAAGTACTAAATCTGGAGAAGTTAAAAAATTTATACAAAAGGAGGAAATTAAACAACCAATGACTTTAAATCATGCACAACCAAAAACTGATAGATTTAATCTAGTTCGCATTGTTCCTGATAATGGATTCTATGTTCATGCACAAGTCTTTAATGAAATTGAAGCTGCAGTATTTTTTACCCTACAAAGATTGGGTTATGATGTAACCAATAGTGTAAATGATTTTGCATCTGACCGAAGAAATATTGTCTTTGGTATGCATCACTGTCCTGTAGATGTAGTCAGACACGACATTCCAAAAGACACTATCATTTATTCTTTGGAGCAAATGCGAGAGCAACCTGAGTGTATGCGGTGGTGTCGCAAGTATCGTGGTTTGGAAGTGTGGGATTACTCAATGAGGAATGTTGATGTTCTTCGTAAAGCAGGTGTAGAGAATATCAAACACTTTAAGATTGGTTATGTTCCTGAAATCTCATACTTTGAAAGAAACAAACCACAAGATAGGGACATTGATATTCTTGCCTTTATGTCTCCTTCACCACGAAGAGAACACATTATGAAGCAGTTTACAGATAATCCAAAACTAAACTTTGTTGCCATTCAGTCAACTTATGGCGATGAAAGAGATGAGTATATTAAAAGAGCAAAATTAGTCATCAATCTTCATAATCACGACAATCAAATCTTTGAGATGGTAAGAGTAACTCATCTCATTCAAAATAAGGTTCCTGTTCTTGCAGAAAGAAATCCAGATACTGATTTTCCAGAGTATATGGAAGGTGCTGTATTCACTTCAACTTATAATAGATTTGTAGATACTGCATACAGACTTCTTAAGAATCCACAAGAACTTGATGTTCAGGCAGAAAAGGGTCTTGAAATCTTTAAGAAGTCTCCAATGGAAAACTTCTTAAAAGAGGTTCTGTAATGCAACACATTTATCATCAACCTCAATTTGGTGAAGATTGGTTTACTTATCCAGAAGTTTATCAACAAATGGTTCAAAGATTTCCATCAGGAAGTACTTTTGTTGAGATTGGTTCTTGGAAAGGTAAATCATCTGCTTTTATGGCAGTTGAAATAGCAAACTCAGGAAAACAAATTGACTTTTACTGTATAGACACTTTTAAAGGAAGTGTAGAGCATCAGAATAATCCAGAACTTCCAGTACTCTATGAGATCTTTAAAAGTAATATGAAACCTGTTGAAGATTACTATAAGGACTTGAGAATGTCTTCAATGGAAGCAGTTTCAAAATTTCAAGATGAAAGTCTTGATTTTGTTTTTATTGATGGTTCTCACGATTATGTAGATATAAAAGATGATATAATTCATTGGTTGCCAAAAGTAAAAAAAGGAGGTATTTTAGCAGGACACGATTATTATCCTCCACCGCAACCAAATTCTTGGGGAATGAGAAATGTTTCAAACTCTACTTCAGAAGAAGTACAACAATATTGGAACACCAATAAGTTTCATACATATAAGGCAGTTGGTGAAACTTTAGGTCATCATAATATTATTCACGATACACTTTGTTACTGTTACATTTACGAAAAGATATGAAAGTCATTGATAGTTTTACATTCTTTAATGAGTTTGATATGCTCAAACTCCGTCTCAGTTACCTGAATGATGTTGTAGATCATTTCATCATTTCAGAATCAAATTATACACATTCCGGAAAACCAAAACCTTATTATCTTGATGAAATTTGGAATGATATTCCAAAAGAAATTCAGAATAAAATCATTAGGTTAAAGTACGAACCTGATATTGATTTGATCAATATCCCCCAAGAGGTAAGAGTATGTGATTATGAAAATGGAAACTGGAAACTAGAAAGAGAACAAAGAGATATAATTTCTAAAAATCTTTTTGAATTTTCTTTGACTGACCTTTTTATGGTGAGTGATGTGGATGAAATTCCACGAAAAGAAGTCATTAAACATCTAAAGATTCAAAATTTACAAGATGATTTTTGTTGCGTAGCAAAGTGTGAAATGTTTTATTATAATTTCACTACTTTTTGTAATGATCATTGGGCAGGAACTATTTTTACAACGATTAAAAATGCTCTTCAGAAGGGATGTGATTATTTCCGCAGTCAAAGATTTCAACAAATGCCAATTGATAATGGAGGATGGCATTTTTCATATTTTGGCAATGTAGATCAGATCAAACATAAGTTAGATTCATTTGCACATCAGGAATATAATAAAGATCAATACAAAGATACACAAAATATTTTAGAATCAATTAAAAATAAAAAGGATATTCTCCAAAGAGGAGAAAAGTTTTTAGATTATAACTTTTATAAGTATCCAGAAGATCTAAGAAATTTCATATCCCAAATATTTCCAAAAAGTTTTTATGAAACAAATGAAGTAGAAGTCATTACAAAACCAGAATATCTTCATAATAATATGCCTCCTCTTCTGGAAGCAGTATTAAATCCTGATGGTGTTGGTGGCACGGAACTTATGGGCCGTGCTTGGCAAGATCATGTTCTTCCTTCTGCCCCAGACCTTGCTGATTGGCACTGGTGTGTGATTCCCGGTGATAATGTTCTATCTCCAGATAGTTCAAATATTGTTTGGTTGCATCCACATCATATGGAACAAGGTCTTGAAAGTTTGATGGACAAACAGTTCCAGAAACACTTTAAGGCATATGTTTTTGTATCTGATTGGCAGTATGAAAGATTTGTACAACAGTTTCAAATGCCCGCAGAGAAGTGCTATGTTCTTAAGAATGCAACTCAACCATTTGAACCACATAAGAAACCTGAAGGAACTAAACTTAACTTGATGTTTCATTCAAATCCAATTCGTGGATTGGATATTCTTCTCGAATCACTTAAACTTATTCCAGAAGAAGATATTGAACTTCATATCTTTCACGAGATTGACCCAGACGAAAGAATTAAACAATATCATCAAGGATTCCAAACTTATGAATATGCTCATGTAAACGAACAAGAACAGCAATTTCTTCGTTATTGTTTGAAACTTGCAAATGAAGATAAGAGAGTTGTTCGTCATACACGAACAAATAATTCAAAAGTTAGAGAGCAACTGATGAATACTCATATCTTTGCTTATCCAACATACTTTATGGAAACTTCTTGCATCTGTATGATTGAAGCATTGTGTGCTGGTTGTTCTGTTCTTTCTAGCAATCTTGCCGCTCTTCCTGAGACTGGTTTAGGATTTGCGAGACATTATGGATTTATCCCTGATCGTGAAAAGCACATTCAAAGATTTACAAGGGAACTTAAGAGAACGATTACTGAGTATCGTGAAGGTAAATTTGACAATACTCGTCAAGTAGAAGTATGTAACCAGTATTATAGTTGGGAAACCCGAGTACAAGATTGGGTTCAATTTTCAAAAGAACTTTGGAGGAAAGGATAATTGTATGATTATCTAATTGTCGGCACTGGATTATTCGGTGCCACATTTGCAAGACTTGCTAGAGATTCTGGCAGGTCTTGTTTAGTGATTGATAAGAGACCTCATATAGGAGGCAATTGCTATACTGAAAGTATAGAAGGAATTAATATTCATAAGTATGGACCTCATATTTTTCATACAAGCAATAAAGTTGTATGGGATTTTGTAAATCGGTTTGCACAATTTAATAACTATATTCATTCACCTAAAGCGTATTCAAAGGGGAAACTGTATTCACTTCCTTTTAATATGAATACTTTTTATGAGATGTGGGGTGTTACAACACCATCTCAAGTAAAAGAAATTATAGAACAACAAAGATTTAAAGGAACTCCAACCAATCTTGAAGAGCAAGCATTATCCCTTGTAGGGCAGGACATTTATCAGACTCTTATTAGAGGTTATACTGAAAAACAGTGGGGTAAAAAGGCAACTGAATTACCATCATTCATTATCAAAAGACTTCCACTGAGATTTACTTTTGATAATAATTACTTCAACGATAAGTATCAGGGAATACCTATTGGTGGTTATACTTCAATGATACAAAAGATGCTTGATGATATTGAAGTTAAATTGAATATTGATTATCTTTCCAATAGAGATTACTTCAATTCAATAGCAAACCAAGTTGTTTATACTGGTTGTATTGATGAGTTCTTTGATTATGAGTTTGGAAAACTTGAGTATCGTTCATTAAGATTTGAGCACCAGGTTCAAGATACTGACAATTTTCAAGGCAACGCTGTGATCAATTATTGTGACAATCAAGTTAAACATACGAGAATTATAGAACATAAACATTTTCAAAAAGTACAAACAGATAAAACTGTGATTACTTATGAGTATCCGCAAGAATATCAAGAAAAAATGATTCCTTATTATCCTATTAATAATTCACAAAATCAAATCATACATGAAAAGTATAGAAGTAAGTCATTATCTTTGACAAACTTCATATTTGGTGGTAGACTTGCTGAGTATAAGTATATGGATATGGATACGGTAATTAAATCTGCTATGAATAAATTTGGAGAATACAAATGAAAAAAAGATGTGCCATTTTTACAACTGTTAAAAACGAAAATATTTTTCTTCCAATATGGTTGAGACATTATCAACAATATTTTTCTAATGAAGACATTTATGTTTTGGACCATCATTCAACAGACGGTTCTACAACAAATCTCCCAGTAAATGTTCGGTTAGTTTCAAATGATTGTGTCAATGACCACCAATGGTTGGCCAATATTGCACAAGATTTTCAAAGAGAACTTTTGGAAAAATATGAATGTGTAATTTTTGCTGAAAGTGATGAGATTTTATACTCAATTCAAAAACCTTTTGATAAAGCAATAGAACATTTTATTCAAAGTGAAGATTTATATGTAACAACAAATGGATTTAGTGTAGTGCAAAATATTCAATTTGAATATCCAGTAAAATCGGGAGAAAGAATTTTTGAAAAAAGAAATTATTGGTATAAAGATTATGCTGAAGATAAAACATTGATTACTAAAGTTCCTTTAGAATGGAATTGGGGATTTCATTCTATGAAAAATTTTCCAAATACTTCATATCAAGATTTTTATATTGCTCATTTACATCGATTTGATTTGGAGACAATGGTAAAGAGGCACCAAGAAAGAACCAGTTTCCAACAAAAAAATGATGGAGGTGGATCTCATTGGAGGTCATCAAGAGAAGAAATTTTTGAAGTTTTTAAAACTACTGCTAATGAACCAGTATTAATTCCAGAAGAGCACAAAGTAGCACTTAAAAACTTAACATATTAAAAATAAATATTAGTAAGAACAATTTTTTAAAAGATATGGATCCTATTAACTATTCTGTCATTAATTCCAATGGAGTTTGTGTTAATCACATTTTGTGGGATGGGCAAACTGAATGGAATCCACCAGAAGGATGTATAGTAATTCCTGGTTATTATGTCATTGGCGAAAAAACTAATATTGTTTTTTCTTCATCAATTTCTGCAGTATTTCCGGGAGAAGAACCCGTAGTAACTGAAGAACCCGTTGCTGAAGCGTCAACATTAGAAGAAATGGTTGCTGATGGTTATAACCCAGATGCCAGAGATGGTGATGGAGATGGAATAGTTCAAGAAGGAACTGAATGGGAAAGACCTGTAGATACTACAGTTGAATAAAATTCATAAAAATTTTACATACCCTCTACTGTCCAGGTAGAGGGTTTTTTTATGGACACTTCAAAAAGCGCACACTGACACCCACAAGCGCCTAGAAGGTGCCTTACAGTACTTTCAGTTCATCAGACACCAATGAGGTTTTCAAACCTAGACAGACTGCTCTTCGTGGCATCTTTCATGATTCTCATGAACTGGGGTGTTAGACTCTGCAACATAGCAATTAATTCCGTATTCTGATGCTTACTCTCTACACCAGTGGGTACAACTACAGCAAGAATCGTTGTACTGATGCTGTGGAATGGTTTATCTCAAAGTACCTTCCCAAGTACAAACTTGAAATCACTGTAAATCATCGTGGTCTTCTTCGAGAAGGTGTTTATGGATGGTGTACTGTGATGGATTGTAATTGGAGACCCAGAGAATTTGAGATTGAACTACACAATCGTATGAACTCTGATCACTATCTTCAGACTCTGTTTCATGAACTCTGGCATGTATATCAACATGTTATGGGGAATCTTAAGGACAGTCGTGGTAAACGCCTCTGGAGGGGCATAGACCACACGGAGACGGACTATGAAGATCAACCGTGGGAAGTGGAAGCAATGCAGATGGAAGAAGTACTTTACAATGAATATTTGGGTCTGAATGATTTTGTATATTATTTTCCTAACCGCTTGACACAACCATAAGAATACAATTAAAATAGGTTTGTCGCCTTTCGAGAAAAGGTTGAGACTTCATAAGAATCCGGACAGTCACAAAACTGTCCACTGGGATTCCTATGGAGTCTTTTTTGCTCTATAATATTCTCATACAAACGAACACCAATGCTTTCTCTCCGTCCCCAACAACAAGAAGTCTTCTCCCTGATGCGCCAGCATTCCAAGATGCTGACCGTTGCTCCCACGAGCGCAGGTAAGAGCATCATGATGATTGCGGATGCGATGCATCGTTTCACCGAAGGTGAAAGCAACAAGACCATTCTTGTGGTTGCTCCTAAGATCCTTCTCGCTCAACAATTATCTGATGAGTTTGGGAAGTTCATTGATAATGCTCACATTGCCCATGTTCATAGTGGTGATGCAAATCATTTCCGTACCACCGATTTTCTTGAACTTGCTTATTGGTATGAGAAGACTGAAGGTAACAAACTGATCTTCAGTACCTATCATTCTTTGGATAAAATTGTAAAGGCAGAACTGGATCTGGATACTGTGTATCTGGATGAGTGTCACAATGCTGTGAACAAGCGGTTCTTTGATTCGGTGAAGGCAATCAGCAAGACTGTTAAGAACTTCTATTCCATGACTGCGACTCCTAAGTTCAGTCAGGTATCCTCCAAACCAGGCAACAATGATGCCGAAGTGTTTGGTTCAAAGGTTCACAATGTGAAGGCACCTGAACTGCTGGCGAACGGTAGTATTCTTCCTCCTGTGACTGCAGTGATGGAAGTTGCTTCGACTCGTGACAAGGAAAATGCTCATGAGCGTGATTTTTATACGCTCTGTGATACCATTCTCAATGAGGATGACATGAACAAGGTTTTGGTTGTTGCTCCCAACACCAAAGTCATGATGAACATGTTGTCTCAGACCTCTTTCATGGAAGAAATGAATGAGAATGGTTATGATGTGATGCACATCACTTCCAAGTACGGTGCTTATGTAAACAACCGCAAGGTGTCGCGCAGTGAATTCCTTGATATTCTTGCTGATTATGGTGCTGATGCATCCCGTAAGTTTGTCGTTCTGCACATTGGTATCCTGACCGAGGGTATCAGTGTCCCTGGCATTCAGTCCTGCATCTTCCTGCGTCAGCAGAACTTCATTTCCACTGTTCAGAGCATCGGTCGGTGCATTCGGGTTCATCCTGAGGACACTGCCCGCATGAAGTCTGGTGAACTGATTCCTGGCGATTTTGACAATTACCTGAAACCGTTTGGCAAAGTTGTCATTCCTGTGTATAATAACAAGGTTGGCATTGCAACTGCCCGCCGTGTTCAGAATGTGGTTGATGAGGTATTTGTAAAAGGTAATTTCGTTGCCGATGTAATCAAAAAGTAATCTATGAAATCTACAACTCAATACCGTATTGATACTTACTGCCTTATTGCTTTCAATGCACTCAAAGCAAATTTGGATTTATGGAGATCCAAACCAAATGACAAGGATGTACTCCGTGGTGTCACGAGACCTTACTATGATCTAGTTCATGCACTGTCCATTCCTTCTGGATTTATTACAGTTAATGCTCTGAATGAAAAGCAAAAGGATTCTAAGTGGGTTCTGTGCAAAGACCATTGTTATTCACCACAATTCATTGGGCGAATGGTCATGGATAGGGCAGACATTTATCTGGAGGACTATGAAAAGTTTCGGGAACTTTTTTACATTTCCTGCACGACTATCGACATTACTTCGGAAGAAAACCGAGCACTCTCACTTCTAACATCAAATCAAAAGGGAGATTTTAAAATTTATGTTCCCACTGATAAAAAGTATCAGCATTTGAATATTGAATTGGTGAAACGAAATTATGGGAGGAATTGGCATCAAAAACCAACAGACCCTGTAAGTAACTACATCGATACACCTCAAGAACTTTTAGACTACGAAAAACAATTTCTTACTGAATAATGGAAGACAAATTTGATATCAAGGCACTTCAGTCTCGCATTGCCGAAGTAAAAAAAGAAACCGAAGAAACTACAGAGTTTAGTGTAGAATTTCTTGACTGTCTTTTAAAAAGACATGATCTTGCAAATGTTATTCATGAAGATCAACAATTTGATGATACTCCAGATGAAGTTGCTGAAGCACTAAAAAAAGGTCAACTTCCCAAAAAAGAAGATCTTTCTAAAATGAGTAAGGAAGCACAAGATTATCTTTTAAAAGATTGTGTTTATATGTGTGGACTTGGTGCAATTTCTTGGTATGGTGACAATCTTCCTCAATATGAAGATGTAGATCCAAAACCATTTGATGAAATTATTGAAATGCCTGATATTTCGCCTGGACATCATACTGCTTCATATGTTGTTGCAGGTCTAACTCTTTTGTTTGCTGATATTCCTTCACAACAAATGATTGAACTTCTTACTCGTAATTTTGATAATTCGCAAGAACAACTTGAAGAAAACATGGAATTATTCAATGAAATATGTGTTATGATTCTTAAGCGTTACAAGGAGGATCTAGAATATTATGGCAACTAAAGATAAAGGATTTGAAACTGCAGACGGATATGCTGCTGTTCCTTGCGGAAAACGATTGGTTATCATTTACAATGGACAACAACTTGAAGATGTAAGCACTGTGCGTCAGGCAAATGCATTTATCAAGAAGCACCGCGAGGACAGTCAAGAAGGTGTCACAAAGTTCCTGTAGGACTCCGGTAAATACCCTATAATAGATCCGTAAACCAATTCGATCAATGATTAAAACCAAGAAAAAATTTGTCAATGTGACTCCCTTGAGTTCTAAGGCAAAAAATCGTTTTATGAATATCATGGAATCTTTTCACGCCTGTCAAGTTGAGCAAGAAAAAGGCAACATGTTTTTTCTAGTTTCTCTTAATCGTAAATATTGCTTCTGGATTCAAGAGAATGGTAATGAACATTGGAAGATTGAGAAATGACATTGCCATTTGAAGAGAAACGAGCAATTACTTACACTCGTAAGTTTCTTTACGATTTGTTGATCCCCCGAGAGACTCCACGAGTCCCTAAAGAAATTCGTGATCGTGCCAGGTCTCTTCTGCGACATTATCCTGCAGATTATCGAATTGATCAAATTATGTCCGAAGAAAAATTTGGAATTAACAACCTATGAAAAAATTTATCCTTGCCGCTTCTATCTTTTTCTCTACTCCAGTATTTGCACAGACTAATCTATCAACTACTGATAAGCATGTTTATCGCCCATTTCGTTATGAAACTCCTTGTGTATTAGAAGCAGGTATCCAAACCTATCCCGATGTCTGTGTGGTGATTGAAACCCGTGAAAGTGGTGGAGCACTTCGCACTCGTAATATCTTTTCTAACAAGCATGGTCTGACTATTAAAGGTCGTTTTGATAAAGAGAAAGGTTATATGACTTGGGACAGTCATAATAAGTACGAATACAAATGGGAATATAAAGTTGGCGGTAATCAGGAACTTGGTGCCTGGACTTATGTGATGCCTGGATTCCTTGTTCAAAATGTGTCTTGGGATTAAATTATTAAAATTTTATAAACTGCCTTAAATAGTAATAGAATAGGAAACTACTATGGTTGTTCTACTTGCATCAACCATTATTTCTTGCAGTGATGCAATTAGTTTAATTAATCGCCTGACGAAGGTTGTTGGATTAACAGAAGTTCAAAAAACAGAAATAGTCCACGAAATTCGAAAAGTTATTCCCTTTTGTCCCGTTACTATTAAAAAAGATGGAAAATGAATCTCAAGATGTCAAATGGAATCGTGGACTTGATTTGTTCATAGAAAGTGTTCACAAACCAGATCATGAACTTCGTCAGTGCGCTCACAATCAAAAGTGTTACAATGAACTCATGGCAGTTAGAGAAATTGTGTTAGAGTATCTTAAAACAATAAGAAAATGAGTACATATTATATCTACTTTGTTATATTCTTTTGTATTGCTTATTTGATTATTACAGATCAATCAGTAGCAAAGGGGTTCTATATGCTAACCCAACTTGCAAAAGTACAATATGAAAAGACAAAGTGGTGGATTTTTCACAATCCAGCAAATCCAATTGTAAAGTATTTGATGTGGAAACGCTCAATCAAACTTGCAAAAGAGTTAATGAGTGAGTTAGAATCTAAAAATAAATAACACTACATCTTCAAAATAATATGCTATCAACGCAATATAGGTTAAGGTTGGAAGGTATTTGTAATAAAATTGTACTAGGTGAAGAAGTAAGTCTTGAAGATATGATTTGGGCAGAGAAACTTGCAAAAGCAAATCGTTCTGCTGCCACAATGCTCCGTCAGGCAAGAAGGAAAGCAGAAAATCCTGATATGGTTGAGGGTGATTTAGATGATTTCATGAATCAGTTAGACATAGGCGGATTAGGACACGAAAGATTTGGTCTTCGTGGATTTGATTCTCCTGAAGATTTACATGATTGGTTCAAGAGAGACGAAGATGAAACTGATTGGCGTCAAAGAGATTGACAAATCTCAATAAATTTTCTATAATACCCTCATATATACCCTTTGTTATGGACTACAAACCCTATTCTCCAGAGTGGCACAGGTACAAATACCTGAAAGAGGCAATTGACACTTATCTGGATGATTATGTTGACAATTCAATTATTGTTAATGACATTCTTAATATTTTGAATGATCGCAGTGTAAAGGCACATCAAGAGTTTGAAAAAACAAATGAATTGGAGTGGATGCTCCGCAAAAAATAACAATGACAGAATCTAAACAATTTGATATTTTACATCATTCTTATCGATTGAAATGGGCAAGTGGAAAAAAGTTTGCCGAAAAAATCGGATTAGATCCAGATGATGCAGAGGAATGCCCAGATTGGCAGTACTACACACACAACTTAGTATTCCGTGCATCTGGTGAATTTAAAGAAATATGTCTTCAAGACACTCAAAAATGGAAAGAGGTGAGTGTGTGTATCGATACTGAAAAGTATGACGAATACATTGACGGAATAGAGTTTGACTTTGGTGATAAAGAAACCAGAAAACCTGTAGGTGAATACAATGGAGAATCTTATTATCCATTGAATATTAAAAATACTTCTGGTATTGATCGAGAATCTTTATTTGTCAAAGGATATACTGACAACTATTCATCATTCCTCACTTATAATGATAAGTTTGATGTCTTTCGATTTTATGAATATCTTCAGTATAATCCAGCAACCACTGGAATCCTTCAATTTATTGATGAACTAAAAGAAGGAAAGAGTTATGGTATTACTTGCAACTATAATCAATTTTATTCTTGCTTAAAATCTCTAGAGTTCTTCTGGGATTAATAAGTATTTTTCTATTGTCTAAAAAATGGTAACATGCTAAAATAGTAAGAAGGATTCTAAAACAGTTTGATGACCCATTACGACAAACTAATTGATTCTATAAAAAACCAAATTTATAGTCTGTACAATACCACAGATGGTTGGGACGAAAACGAAGCAACCTTAATTTCACATAAAATCCTTACAATTGTTGAGGAATTCCAACAAAAAAGAGTAGTTATAGAATAACCATGGAAAATGAAAAATTGATTGACGATGCTTTTTATGTCGAACAACAAAAATGGGGAACCTGGAATTCTTATGACAAAGATCAAAAACCTTTGGTCACATCTCTCACTGAAAAGCAGTGTATTGCAGCAACCCGTTTTTATCTTAAAGGACGGCAGGAAGGTTTCTCTGAATCCAAAACTTATGAAGGACAGGTAGGTGGAAAACTCTAAAGATAAGTATTATCTTCTTATTTGTCTATGTGTTATTTTTTTACTTGACTTCCTCATAATTACTGGTATATTCTGGAAAGGACACGCAAATTTTATTGAACTTTATAAACATTTAAAATCATGACCGAACGCAATTTTACTGATAAAAATAACAATCAATGGACTTGGGAAGAAACTCCAGAAACTATTGAAGCACTCAAACAACTCTATCAAACTGTAAAGGAAGTAAATGAGCGCAAGTTTTCTGGAAACTATAACGGTCCTCTTTACGCACCTCATCCCGATTTAAAGAATGCAAATTGAAATCTTTAAATCCTTAGAAAAATACAGACAAACTACAAATTATCCTGCGTTGGATTCAACAACTCCATGGTATAACTTTAATTTATATCTTGAGTGCTGTAATTCTTTAGGATTCAGACCTTCCATGACTTCTTACTTGAGATACAATGAGTATTACAAATCGCTCTTTACGGAATGAATAAAAAACCAACAAATAAAAAACCGACGAACATAAGAAGGAAAAAAACTAGTAAAGTCAAACCAGTATCAACAATAAAAGCTCCAGGCGAAGCAGTAATACCATCTAAATCTTTTCATGAGACCTTTCCAGTGACATTAGAGTATATGGAAGGAAAAGATTTTAAAAGGTGTTTTTTTGTATGTAAAGAACATTGCGATTCATATTTAAAAAGATATAAATTAAAAAAGGGTTCTTACAAAGTATTTGATACAAAACCAAGAAATGAAGAAAAAGAATAAAACCATTTGGAGATTAGTAGCTAAATCTCTGGGAGAAAAAAGTGGTAAAGACGATATGGAAGCTGATAAAATTGCAGTTATTCGCCTTCTTATGTTTCTTTCAATTTTTATAACTAATGGTTTTATTATCTTTAATGCAGTAAGAACTCATATTTTTCCTAGAGATTATATTCAAAAAGTGGAGTGTATTAATTTAAAATGAAATGTGAAGTAACTTTGTATGTTGGAGGTAAGACCTTCAAAGAGACCGTAGAGGCAACCAGTTACGAAAGTGCCCGTCAGGTTGCTCTTGCTCGAAATCCAAATGCTAAGGTAGTTGGTGTCACAGCAGTTTTTAAATGATTAAAGAACTTATTCAAACTCTTGTAGAAACTCCAACAGAAGAAAACAAAGAAAACTACCTCAAATTTGTGAATGAGATGGAGTATTTTCTCCTAAATGAAGCAGAGTCACTTCCATATAAGTCTCAAGAGTATTTTAATAAAAGGACAGAAGCATTTGCATACCGAAGAGAATGTGCTAAAATGCTTTTAAATTGTTGGGTGTCTTTTTATGCGTCAACAGAATCATGTCCAGTTTCCTACGCAGACACTTTGAATATTCCTTTTCAACAAATTAAAGTTCAACAATGAAAAATATATTCGAAAGGTCAAATCTTTATTCTTTAATTCTTGAACTTCAAGAAGAAGTAAAAATTCTTAAAGAAAAATATGAAGGTGCTTTGGTAAACATAAAAAGACTTGAAGAAGAAAACATTGAAACCACAAATGTACTGTACGAACTTCAAAACAATATTGAATCGGTAGACAGACGAATTGACATTCTTTACGGAGAAAAAAATGACGCTTAATTATCAACGCACTTGGGAAGTTCTAAATGAACTTGAAATGATATCATCTAGGATTTGTTCCGCTCGTGAAATCCTTGATAGTGCAATTGATGCACTTGAATCTGAAAATAATGAAAAAGCAACATTGTTGATGTATGCCACAGATGAGTATCTTCAATATTATCTAAAAGATTTTGATGAAAAGTTCAAAGTTGCTTGGAATGAAATTATAGTTAAATTAAAAGATAATGATATTCCAGAAGACGGTGTTTTCTTTTGTACCGATAGTACTGATGACCTGACATGGAAGGACTGGGGAAATATAAAATTAGGTTGTGATCGAGATGATCCATCTGATGAGTGTAAAAAGTCTTGGAATTCTTTTTGGAATGAAGATGAATATGTTGGATCTACAACATCCAGTACTCAATACACTGAAGAAGAGTTGAATGCGATGTGTGATAAAGCAACGTCAGATCAAGAAAAGGAAAAGTGTCGTGAATATAATCTGCGCGAAGCGGAGTATTATGATAAACAAGCACAACTTGATGTTAAACAAGATAAGGTAGTCAAATGGAGACTTCCTGTTGAAGTTGATGGTGCAAGTGGGGAGTATTATATTCAGTTCCCAGATGATTTGATGGAAGCAGCGGGTATTAAAGAAGATGATTTGGTAGAGTGGATAGATCAAGGTGATAGTTCTTACTTACTTAAAAAAGTTCCTAGAACTTATGATGAGATGATTGCCACTGGTTATACTATGACTGATGATGGTTTCTGGTTTAAATTGACTTAATGAGTAGACAAATACAAACCACTGGTGGTTATAACCCAGATGATGGATATACATTTGCAATTTGTTTTGGTGATGGACCTCTAATGAGTCTTGAAGGTCTTACAAAAGAAGATGTTTATCAAATTGCATCTTGTGCTCTTTGTATGCTTCCAGATGAGGATTACCGAACTCTTTTAGACTCCCCAGATATTCCAAACTAACATAAATTAATTTATTAACAGGAGATTAAAATGTCACTTTCCCCAAAAGTAAAAGAAGAACTTTTAGAAGCACAAAGTCACCTTCGTGTTGCACTTAAAAATGCTGCCGTAAATGAAAAACCATTTATCTGTAAGCATATTTCTGATATGATTATGCAAATTGATACCCTCGAAAAGACTGAAGATCTTCTAGATAAACTTGAAAATCGAAAGTCTGGAGACAGTGGAATGTTTGGATCTTTCTTCACTGATTTTTCGTAAAGATTTGTAACAACACTCTTAAGCAATTATTATGGAATCCTCACATTTAAATACATAGTAGTAGAATAGTTAATAACTATTAGAAAAATTATGACTTACTCCAGAAGGCAACAAAAACTTACCACGGAAGAGTGGGAAGAAATGGATGCCCTTCGTAAAGCAATTAATCAACTTCCTCAATCAGTTTCACCAGAAAAAATGGAAGAATTTACTGAATATTTTGTGAGAAGTCTTAAAGAAATGGGTGAGTAAACCAATTTAAAAACTGTCACGCAAGGTTGCTTCGGCAACCTTTTTTTTGTATAATACTAGGGTAATCCTGAAAAATTATCATGTCTCGTCGTTGGACTGCAAAATGTTGGATGGGAAGTCAATCTGGTTATGTGGATATTGAGGTTGGAGCAAGTTCTTTTTCTGGAGCAAAAGAGCAACTTCAAAACATTTATGGAGCACAGCAAATTGTAAACCTTCGTGAGATTCGTGGAGATTCTGGTGGAGGTATGGGTCTTATTGATGGATCTGGTAAAGTTTTGTTGGTTGGACTTTTTGGTGCTGCTGCATTGTTTCTCTATTTCACCCCTTGGGTTCTCATGCTAGTTTATGGTGCAGGAGGAACATGGGCAGCACAAAAACTAACAGGACAAACGATGGCAGAGTATGGCGAAATACCCGATGATCAGACAGGTGATGAACATCATAAAAAAGCGGGAATTGTACTTGCCACTGCACTTTTCATGGGAATGATTGGTTTTATTCACGGAACATCTTGGAATTCTGAGTTAAATAAGAAATATGATTTAGATGGTAAACAATCTCAAGTACAACAGGTTCAGCAAAAATGAAAAAACTAATTTCTTCACTAATTGTCATTGGTATTTTTTGTCCAGTTTCAGCATCTGCACAACAGGTAAATCAGTTTGCAGTTTGCACACAAAATCAAGAAGTTTACCAACCTGGCGGATATGATCAATATGGAAATTATATACCAGGAAAAGTAAGTGTCCAAACCTATAATGTTCCTTGCAATAATGTGAATCAAGGTTATAGACCTACCAATCAATACTATAGTGGAAATGGGTATTACGGTCGTGCAACCAACCCCAATTGTAATCCCACCAGAACTGTTTTTGGTACAGTATTAGGTGGTGCAATAGGTCGTGCAGCTGCCATGAATTATCCTAAAAATTATGGTTGGGCAACGGCACTTGGTGCATCTATTGGTGGATTGGCATTCGCTTGTTGAGTGGACAGACTCAAAACTGGCACACCCATTCTTCCGAATCGTACTCAGATGCTTTATAATTTACGAGTAAACCAACGAACTTGAATTATTATGATCACAACAATTATGGCAGCATTTGCCTTTGGTTATTGTGCAACTGATCTTGCACTTACTGTTTATTCTAAGGTGAAAAAATGAAAACTTCTACTGCTCTTGGTGTTGCTTTTTGGGTAATTGTCCTTGCTGTTGCAGGACTATTCTTTGAGGCAGCACTTTTGGGATTGATTTTGTCTTGGTTCAATGTAAACTTGACCATCTGGCAGAACTTTGCTATTGTCTTTCTTGCTAATCTCATCTTTAAAAATTATGGAGGATCTTCTAAGTGACTAATCGTAATTCTGGTTTTTTGTCTGCTGAAGGTTATCTTCTTGTAATTGGTGCTGTAGTTGTTATTGGTGGTCTTGCATTTGGTCTACCTCAGTATGGTGTTTATACCAAATCCCTGAATGGTAAAGCACAACTGATGGAGGCAGAATATACTCGCCAGACTGCTGTTCTTGAGGCACAAGCAAAACTTGATAGTGCCGAAAAACTGAAGCAGGTTCGTATTACTGAAGCACAAGGTATTGCAGAAGCAAACCGAATTATTGGTGCAAGTCTTAAAAATAACCCCGAGTATCTAACTTTCCTACAAATTCAAAACATTCAGGAAGGTGCAGAAAAAGGTAATAAAACTTACTTTGTTGCACCTAATCAGGCAGGTGTTCCTACTATTACCAAAGAATCAAAATGACGGAAGAGTATAAACTAGAAATTGCTCTGCAACTTGTGGAACAATTGACTGATCTTCTTGATGGTAATGAATATCAACAATTTTTTTATCAGCACATTATTCCAGTTGAGGTTGAACTTAAGCGTCAATTGACAAATATTCAATATCATTCTACAATTCAGGAGTAATTTAACACATAAAATGAAGTATCTTTACATTGTTGACTACTGGATTCCTTTTCCTTCTTCCGAATATGGTGGAGTTTTGACTGTAATCGGAGAGAATGATAATGAAGTTTATGATCTTCTCCTTGACTGGCGTGATGAGTACAACTCTGAGTATGATTCTCGCATCATGGAACGAGTTGTGAACGCACACAAGTTTGCCCTTGCAAATGATGAAGAATCTCGTATTGTCGATACTTTCACTACTTGATTCGTAATGTATTTGAAAGAATTCCCACATAAACCACCTGAAGGTATGTATTATGAGCAGACAGAGTTTAAACGCAATGTTATTGCTATCTGGGTTCATTACAATCGTCGGTTTAATTACAATAATGGTGAACCAGTCAGGTGTATTTGGGGATTCTACAATACAAAAGAAAAGCGTTATTATGCGCCTGTTAACTCCTCCAAGCAAGGAGATCAAGTAAACATTGTGGACACTACACCATATTCCGCAATGCAATCAAAACTTACACCATTGGAGAAATGTTTTTTATGACACAAGCAGAAAGAAACTGGAACATTTATCAAATTGAAGAGTTTTATTGCAATCGTATGGAATATCTCATAGATCTAGAAGAATTTGATAATGCTCATTGTATTTTTGAAGAATTTGTTGTAGATGGAGAAGAACCTGAGGAGTATGTTTTTATTCCTTATCATGAAGACATCTGCTAAATATTAAAAGGAATTTCTTTGCTCTAATGAAATCTTTTAATCAATTCTATGAAGAAGCATCTTTAAGTACCTTAGCACAAAGACACGCTCAGTCACCTGAAGGTAGAGCAGAAGAAAGAAAAAGTGCAAGAGAAAGAGCAAAAAGCGAAGCAAGAAAAAGAGAAAGTACTTCTCAAAGATTCACTAGCAAGAGTCGTAGAAAGTCTCTTGCTAAAAAAAGAGAAACCGAAGCAAGACTTGCTCAACAGCAACAAAATGCACAAGAATTAAGCGCACAAAGAGCGGCACAACAAGCAAGAGCAAATCAAAAAGCGCAAGAAACTGGTAGAAATGTCCGTCATGCAGTAAAAGGAATTTATAAAGTAGGAAAAATAACAGTCAAAAAAGTTAAACAGCAAATTAAAAAAAGAAAATCCAGATCACAAAGTGGCACATGAGGGGGTTTCGTTACCCTCTTTTTTATTGTATAATGATTTTATAAATTCAAGTGACTATGTTTTACGACTTTCCTCAAATTGAAACCATCGAAGATGTCCTCGATAATATTGATGGATACGATGAAATCCGTGTGATGGATAAAGGTGATTACACCGTTATCAATTATGCTGTTGCATTTGAAGATACCTTTAAGTGGAATTCAGAAGATCCTTATGCATCTTCAATTCGTAGGGAATGTCGCGGTTTAATCTTCAATAAGGAGGGGAAACTGATCTCCAGACCTTATCATAAGTTTTTCAATGCTGGCGAGAAGGAAGAAACCCAGTTGAATAAGATCAATCTCTATGAACCTCATGTGGTTCTGGAGAAACTGGATGGTAGTATGATCCATCCAATTACAACTGCAGATGGTTTCCGTCTTGCAACTAGAGCGGGAGTTACTGATATTGCTCAACAGGCAGAAGAATTCATTGTCGATAAACCTGAGTACACAAAGTTTATTCATTCTTCTATTGCTTGCAAGTTGACTCCTATTTTTGAATGGTGTTCCCGTAAGAATCGTATTGTGATTGACTATCCCGAGGATCAATTGATTCTCACTGCTGTCAGGGACAATTTGACTGGAACTTATCTTTCTTATCCAATCATTGTTGAAACTGGTAAAAACTACAGCATTCCTGTAGTTAAAGCAGTGGATGGACTTGCAATTCAGAATATCAATCTGTTTGTTCAGCAGGTTCGTGAATGGGAAGACAGTGAAGGTATTGTTCTTCGTTTTGATACTGGACACATGGTTAAGGTGAAAGCAGAAGATTATGTTCTTCGCCATAAAACTAAAGATAATATCAGTCAAGAAAAAAATGTAATTCAGGTAATTCTTGATGATTCTGTAGATGATATGATTCCTCTGTTGACTACACAGGATGCAGAGCGACTCAAAGAATTTCAACATGCATTTTGGAATTCTGTAGAAGATGTTTGTATTGAGATTTTTGATTTATACAAACAAATCGATAAAGGTCAGGATCAAAAAGAATTTGCAACGATGGCAGTGGCGAGTGTCCTTCCACAATATCAAAGTTTCATGTATCGCCTTCGAAAGGGAAATAAAGTAAAAGACCTCGTGATTGAACAAATTAGCAAATCTTTAGGATCTCAAAGCAAAATAGATAATATTAGGTGGTTGTTCGGAGACATCCGTTGGTAACATGGACTATCACAAAATTAAGATTTCTGGAAATATCCTAGTATTAAATAGTGATTACAATCCCATTAACATTTGCAATGGACGCAGAGCAATTGTACTACTTCTTAAAAGAAAAGCACAATTAATCAGTGAAAAAGTTATCCGTCTTTTTGAATATATTCGTATTCCTTTTAATAAAATAATGTCTCATAGACCATCTAGGAATATGATTCATAAAAGGGATAATCATACATGTCAATATTGTGGAGCAAAAGAAAATCTCACTATAGATCATGTACTTCCATCTTCTCGTGGTGGAATTGATAGTTGGGAAAATCTAGTTTGTGCTTGCACTTCATGTAATACCAAAAAAGGTAATAAAACACCAGAAGAAGCAAACATGATTCTTCGATGCGGACCAAAAGCACCTTTCAATAAAGTTCACTTGTCCATTAAATCTTCAAACATTCAAGACTGGAAACAATATGTCTACTCCTGAGGTAATTTTTTTGGTTGGTATTCCAACTAGCGGAAAATCAACTTTCTCCTCCGACAAAAAATATAAAGATTATGTTAGAGTTTCTAGTGATGATATTCTTCAGGAAATTGCAAAGGAACGCCAGCAGTCCTATAACACAGTTTTTAAGGGAAATATAAGATTTGCTCAAATTGCAATGATGAAGGTTCTTCGCAAAGCAATTCAAGAAAACAAATCGATTTTATGGGATCAGACAAATCTCACAAAAAAGCAACGCAGAGAAAAACTCAAGCATATTCCAGCACATTATAAAAAAACTGCAGTTTACTTTGTGATTCCTCTTGAAACTGCACTTAAAAGAAACACTCAAAGACCTGGTAAAGTTATTCCTCCTGAAGTTCTTGAAAGAATGATTGAAGATTATGAATTGCCAACTTTAGGTGAAGGATTTGATGAGATTATCAGGGGTTAAACCAATTTAAAAACTGGCACATTACATTTGTTTTAATCGCATTGTTAGTGCTATAATTGGTTCATAACCAAGGAAAAAAATGAATTTTGCACTAATTAGTGATGTGCATTCTCAAGCACATTTGCTGAAACTTGCATTGGAATATTGCAATGAATACAAGTTAACTCCTTTATTTTTGGGAGATTTGTTTGATTCTCGCGTAGAAAACTCCGATTCTGTCTCAGTTTATCGTCAAGTCAAAGAACAAATTGAGATTAATTCTGCAATTTGTATTCAATCTAATCATCAAAACAAACTCATTCGTTACATATCAGGTAATAATGTTTTTGTTGGCGAAGATCTTCAGAAAACTTTAGAAGACTTCAATCAAGCAAATATTTCTCTTCGAGAAATCTATGAATTTCTTAATCCAATGCCTTATGGTGTTGTATTCCGAGATAAAAATCAAATAGAATATCGTGTTGCTCATGCATATTTTTCCAGTCGAATTGAAATTCCAGAGTATGAAGATTTTTGTTTAATTTATGACGATAGGTTGAATAAATCGACAAAATCTACTATGCTGTATGGACCAATAGAAAGAGAAGAAAGAAAACGAATTGAGTGGTGGAAAAACAACCGAACAAGAGACTATGTTCTTGTATCTGGTCATTATCACATCACATGTATAAACGAAAATACACTTGTCTTGGATCCAGAATGTGGTTCTTGTGGAGGTGCTCTCGGTCTTTATGATGTAAATAATAAAGTTCTTAGAAAATTTTATGACGACATTCGCTGAAGGATTAGTGGTTCAATATAGAAGTCACATTGGAACAATAAGATTCATTTGTGATTCTTATGTTACCGTTTGTGTCAATAAATTTCCAGACGATAGAAGAAGAGATGTTTGTATACTAGTATATAAAGACAACTTTGATGAAATCAAACTACTCAAGGAAAGTACAAAATGAAATTTGAAGTCACCTATTCACACCCAAAGAAAAAAGGTTATGCTAAACAATCCGCTACATTTCTTAAAATTGAAGATGCTTTCTTTTGGCAATCCGTTGTCGAAAAACAGGGAGCAAAAGACATTATTATCACCCCTCGTTGAACGAACCTGTTCTCGATGTGGTGATACTAAACCACTAGATCTGGAAAATTTCCAGTCTGTTAAATATTTTAAGACCAAGTTTAGTTATTATTGCAATTCTTGCAATAAACCAAACATTTCTAAATAAAAAAAACTTCTTATAAAAATGTACAAAGTCACTTTTCAACTTTCCGAACAAGAACTAGAAATCCTCACAGATGCTTTGTATTCTTATTCAAAGTCTGGATTAGATAGTGATACTGGTGCTTATGTTTCTGAAGATGTTGAAAAGTTTTATGATAAAGTCAGTGGTCTTTATCTAGAAGAAACTGTAGAAGATCCTGCACTTGATTCATTTATTGCTCAATATGGTTTGAACACTGTTCTCAACGAACCAGAAAAACTAGAGGAGTTTAGAAAAAACTTTAACCAATGATATTGAACATTCTTCAGGATGGAGACAAAAGACTTCTAAAAAAATCAAAGAAAGTTGCAAAAATTGATGATTCTATAAGGGAACTTTCAAAAAACCTCATAGAAACAATGAAGTCTGTTGGTGGTGTTGGTTTAGCAGCACCTCAATGTGGTATTCTTAAACAAGTCATTATTGTCCTAGTAAATGAAAAACCTAAAGTTCTTATTAATCCAGAAATTATCTTTGTGAGTGAAGAGAAAGTGATAGAACAAGAAGGTTGTCTTTCTTTTACTGGACAATTTTACGATATTCCACGAGCAAAGGAAGTAACTGTAAAATACAGAGACTTATCAGGACATCCGATGCTTGAGACGCACAGGGATCTTGTTGCTAGATGTTTGCTTCACGAGATTGACCACCTTTATGGTATAGTTTTCAAGAGTTATTTGAATACAAAAAAATGAGGAAGACATGATGCTTTTTAGATTATGTAAAAAAGGTGACTATGGAAAAGATTATCATTTTAATCTTTTAGAGGTTGGTAATTGGTGTCTCATTCAATCCTGCTTTACGATTGGAATGTATGGTCGTTCTTGGCCTTATTTAAATATCACACTCGGATCTGGAAGACTGTTCTCTGTCAGTTTCCAATTTTGGAGATTTGGTGTTATAATTGAATTAATCTCTAGGAGTTGGTTTAAGTGACAGAACGGGCAAAGGAATTCATGCACATGATTTGGAATGCGCGAAACAATGGTGCGGATACTGAAGAAAAATTAGTGAGTTTTATTCTATCACTCACTGGAGACTATATTAAATCTTATACTGCCCAAAATGATTTGATTGTTTTGGACAAAAATGAATTGATTGAACTTTCTAATGAAATTGCAAATCTTAGCAACGAAGTCCCCGCTTAAAAAATGTGTTCTGAAGCAAGCATACGCTGTTGCTCTTTCTTCAGATGCACCCAAAAAGATGGGAGCAGTTCTTTTAAAAAAGAATCGAATTGTTTCTTCGGCAGTAAATGATTATACTCGTACTCATCCAGTACAGTATTGGGCAGCACAAAATGCTGCTAAGGTTTTTAATGAACCTCATTTAGAGAAAAAAGTCTACCTTCATGCTGAAATTCGTAGTTTAATTAAATCAAAAGAAGATAGCGACACTATTATTGTTTGTCGTGTTGGTGGACATGGTGGAAAAGAATTGCGTGATTCTAGACCATGCCCAATATGCTCTGAGTATATTCGTAGTTGTAGTAATATCGTTCATGTTCACTATTCAACTCCACAAGGTTTCATGTATGAATATTGGGGAAACTAAATGATTAAAAAATTACCTGACAAAAAAGAATTAGATATCATGTGGACGGTGGCAACCAGTGGCAGTTTAGAAACTGGCACACGACCCCATTATGGGTTTGCCGAGTTGCTGTATGATTATCTCGTAGACAACCTCAAAAACAAATACGGAGTTGAACTTTATTATGAACCTCAAAGAGAAGAAAGCACTACTCAAGAAACTTGAAACTGCCTACAACACTTGTTTTGATTGTGGGCAAAAGTATGGTGTTTATTCTGTAGGATGCTCCTCTGTCTACGAATCAAAGTGTGGTGTATGTGGTGAAATCAAACCTATTACTGAAACACGCGACTTTGCTTATTTCATTACTGGTATTCGTAAACTGAAACTAGAGATTGAAAAGGAAAAAACCAAATGAGGTTCCGTGACATTGAGTTCCGTTGGAGCAACTGCAATAACAAGTATGAACTCGTCAAGTGGTATCAAAACCCAAATGGTAAAAAGTGTTATGTCGTTGCATTCTTTGATAAGGACAAAGAGGGTTATAATATGAGAACCATCGGTAATCGGTTCTTTGAGGATAAAGATGCTTGGGTTGTTGGTAAATATGGTCTGGAGTTTCTAAATGAAATCTTTGATATAGAAAAACAAGAGAAAGATGAAGTTTGAATTCAACTTTGTAAAAAAAGGAGTCTTCGATCTACCAGAAACCGACTGGTGGGGATTTGACCCAAACGACCATATTGAAATACAACCAAATTGGACATTAGCACATCTGGCAGTAGAAATGGAATTGTTTCCATCCGTAGGACAAGCAAGGAAGAATGGGTGGGATGGACCTATTCCAGAAGGATTTACGGAGAAGACAAAGATTGGAAAGATGAAGAAGTCTATGTTTATTCACAACCCACCTGCTGAATTTTTTGAAATAAAGAATTAAACAATGTTAAAATGATTGAATTACTTTCACCACAGTATTATGGTTTCACCCATCCTATTCTTAGTGATGGTGTAGTTAAGACATTTATTCATAGGTCTTGCGAACCAAAAGCATTAATTCGTGATATGCTTTCCTTTACAGAAAATCTAATTGGTATTGATTTTAAGGCAGTAAAAAAACAAAGGAACGCAGAACTTAAGTTTTATGAAACACCATTAATCGCAAATGAACCGACTTATGTTGGACTTGCTGTTCCTTATGTTTCCCCTATTGGTAATGTCTGGGACATTTATGTGAAAACAAATCCAGTATCGTCAAAACAGTGGATCTATCTTCACGAGTTTGGTCACTTTCTTGGAATGGAACACCCATTTGATGATACTGATGGTGATATGTGGTATGGTGAAAGCACAAATGATACTGTAATGTCTTATAACTATCAACCAAGTTCCTATTGGTGGTTCAGGCAGGCAGATATTGATACGATTACTGGTATGTGGGTCAGTTGAAAAACCGTCACAAGGGGTCTTCACGGAGACCCTTTTTTGGTCTATAATGACTTCGTAGACAACAAACCGATGACCTACGACCAACTTTACGAGCACATTCTTAACTACGTTTCTCTGCCTTATCCTGTTATCACTGGCGATATTACCAACTGGACAGGAAAACCTCTTGAACACGATAAGAAACGTGCCTGTCTAATTCTTGGTGCATTTATGGAGTTTATCCTTGATTGTAATGATGCTGGTATTGATGTAAGGACTCTTGATATTACTGGTTTTGTAAATGAAAAACTTGATGAACTGAAATGACTAAAATCCAACTCAAAGCAGTCACAGTAACTTACACCCGAACTCTCACACTTGCTCCCACAACTGAAATGTTTGAGGACTGGGAGTATTATCCAGACCAAGAAGACTTTGAGAGTTTAGTGATTAATCAATTGTTTGATATAATCCATAATGAGATGGGAGGACCTGCAAATCCTATGCCTTACACTGATGTAAAACAGTTTGAAACCGTTGAGATTGATTGGGAGGGTGAAGAATGAAACCCTATCAGTACAACCTAAAAGTTTGGGATAATGGTGAAACTGACCGCACTTGGCAGTTTGGTATCATCAACAATCGTTCATTACTTTGGATGAATTATGAAAATCCCAGTAGTTTAGTCCATAGCAATGGTGGATTTCACATCATGCTCTCATTTCTTACTTCTTCTTCTCTTTTTGGAGTAGATTTTCAAGTCGGTAAGGTTGGTTTCAGTTTTAACTTTTTCACAACATACTTTGATGGGTGGCAGGAATGAAACTTCCATATAAACTTCAACAATTCTGGTTGAGACAAAGAATGTGGGAATGGACTTTTTGTGCTTGGCAAAATCTAATGTTTCCACACATTAATAGTGATAATAGTGAAGAAAGGGTAAATAGAATTTGGTTCTGGCACTATCTAAACAACTTTGATGGAGATTTGGAGGATGAAGAATGAAAGTTTATGATTACCGAATTGTAGAGAAACTTAATGTGGATACTATGAAACCTTATTTCATAATTCAAAAATACAATCTTCTTACACAAGAATATAACCTTCACTCAAATGCCAGTATTCAAACACTTGAAGAAGCACAAGAAGCAATACGACTAATCAGGAAATACAAAGAACCAATTTACCATTATGTGGAATGACTAACAAACAACTCACAGAATATCTCAAAGAAGTTCTTAATCTTCCTGATAAGGTAGAACTCTCTGTTTATGATGAAGATAATAATGAAAAGGATTTGTCTAATGGTATTGTAAATGTATGGATAGAGGAGATTAAAAATGACTAACCTTTCCCCCAAAGCACAAGCAATCATAGATGCTGCTGATGAAGTATTTTCTAACGGAGGAAGAATTCGTGATGGATTTGCCTCTGCCCTTCGTGTTCTTGCTGATAATGTTGCCCCTGACGATTATAGGTGTTTTTATGGAGACAAAGAATATGATGCAGGAATGGAAGGTCGTAATGACGAAATTCGTGAGGCAATTTTGAGTATTGCTACTGAATTGGAGGCACTCTAATGATTTTAGATGAAGAAGTCATCAAACTTGCTAACACCTATGGGTTTGATAGGCACATAAGTAAAACAACACACGACATTTACTGGGAATGTGATGAAGATGACTTCTTGAAGTTTGCCCGAGCACTTTATGATGAGGGTTATACTAAAGGTTTCAAAGTAG